>Ga0209542_10000068_pt1 | contig 265797 bp, 252 predicted proteins | sample RifCSPhighO2_01_FD_184028 | JGI IMG/M metagenome (GOLD analysis project Ga0209542, IMG submission 184028) | Soil microbial communities from Rifle, Colorado - Rifle CSP2_plank highO2_0.1 (SPAdes) (version 2) | ecosystem: Environmental > Terrestrial > Deep subsurface > Rock core/Sediment ...
TTAGTTGCTGGTGATAAGGTCGCACATGGTTCAACAGTGACTCCAATGTTATGATGTACTGGGATGGATCGGCAGCACGGACTGTTGCCAGCACTGGAAATACCATTTCTAATTTGAATGGTTTAACAGCTTCAACACAATCGTTTGTATTGAATGCTGCGGGAACAGATGCTGGAATTGTATCCGCTGGTTCGACTCATACATTTAGTTTTCCATCGGCCTCGGCAGCCAATCGCGGTTTGTTAACTTCAGCGGATTGGACAGCATTCGATGCTAAGCAATCATCAACATTAACTGATGGAAATATTTGGGTTGGAAATGCAGGCAATGTTGCGACAGGTGTCGTGATGTCTGGTGATGCGGCTCTTTCAAATGCTGGTGTGCTGACGTTGGCAAATACGGCAGTGACTCCTGGTGCTTATCCAAAAGTAACAGTGGATAGCAAAGGTCGTGTAACTGGTGGTGGAGATTTGATTTCAAGTGATGTGGTGACGGGATTGGGTTTCACGCCTTTGGATCAAACGTTATCTTCGGGATTTGTCTATGTTGGAAATGGATCTAATGTGGCAACAGGTGTTGCTTTAAGTGGTGATGCCACTATTTCAACAGCGGGTGTGTTAACTTTGGCAAATTCGGGTGCAACGGCAGCGACTTATGGATCAGCAACTCAAGTGGCACAAGTCGCTGTTGATGCAAAAGGTCGCGTGACTTCTGTATCTAATGTGACGATTGATGATACGACAAAGTTACCTTTAGCCGGTGGCACGATGAGTGGTAACTTGAACATGGCGACATCAACGAATATTCGCCTGGGTGTTTACACAGCAGGGCAACAGACGACTTTAACAGGCGGTTTGGTTGCGGGTGATCGTGGTCGCACATGGTACAACAGCACGACAAATGCAATGATGTACTGGGATGGAGCTGCGGCTCAAACGGTGTCCAATGGTACTTCAGGGCTCTCGACATTGAATACTTTAACAGCTTCGTCGCAATCGCTTGTGGTGGATTCTGCCGGAGCAGATGTTGCTATCAATTCTGCAGTTGCGACTCATACGTTGAGTATTCCATCTGCATCGGCAACCAGTCGTGGTGTGTTGACAGCGACTGATTGGATAGCATTTGATGCAAAATTACCGTCAACATTAACTTCAGCTCAAATTTTTGTAGGTAGTGCTGGAAATGTAGCGACAGCTCGAGCGATGAGTGGTGATGCCACAATTTCGAATACTGGTGCATTAACAATTGCAAATAATGCAGTGACGACGGTTAAAATTAATGACGGTGCGGTGACGACAGCAAAAATGTTTACAAATCCTGGAGTCAATCGCTTGGTAGCTACCGATAGTGGAACAGGTGCAGCGCTTGCGGCATTTGAATGTAGTGCTGGTGAATTGCCAATATGGCAGGGCGCTACAGGTTGGGGATGTGGAAATATCACAGGCTCTAGTTTTGGAACGCAAACGATGAATACATTTTTGGCAGGACCAACTTCGGGTGCTGCAGCAACACCAACATTCCGTGGAATCGCTTCAGCCGATTTACCAAAAACGGGTGCTGATGGTGTTTACATTAATGGTGGAAACAGTTTTGGCGCGGCAGCTTCTATTGGAACGAATGATGCGAATTCGGTAGCTATTAAAGCCAACAATGTGACGGCGATGACTATCGATACAACGGGTAATACAACATTCAACAGACAAGCTACTCCAACGCGTCAGACATCTTCAGCAGCGTCGCCTTTGACATTCGATACCAATGCTGGAAATGTGATGGTTTGGACGACAGGTACGGCATCACCAACAGTCAATATTCATAATATGAAAGACGGTGGTCAGTATATGTTATCAGTCGCGGGGACTGGAACAGGCGCTGTCACAATCAACTGTTATACAGATGCTGGTGTGACATCGTTACCAAGTGGATTTATTCCTGCCAATGGAGCTCGGGTTGACGGTGCGCTGGATAAAACTGTTTATAGCATTATTAGTGATGGCACAAACTGTTTGATCAGCTGGATCACTGGTTTTTAATCTCAACGAAGGTCTGTATAGCGAAATACAGACCAGTAAAATTTGGATTTCGAGCACGATCTCCCGTAAAATAAATTTGTAGCCTTTGGAGGTTTCGATGGGATTTCGTATGCGGTTGACTGATGCTTATTTTGCTCTATTTCTGATTTTTGCAACGAGCTGCTTTTCAACGCCAGTGCGACTTCCACAATCGGCAAGCCAAGTTTATAATAATTCTCAACTGCAGCAGGATCTTTTGTTGGCAGCTCAAAACAATATTCTTTTTCATATCGATGATAGTGTTGTTCGCGAAGTTGAAAAAAGTGTAGTCGACAACAAGTGCCGTAAAATTGAAGAGCCTTTCTGGGCCGAAAAATTATCTGAATATTTAAGCGAGTTTCGAAAACGTCCCGAACTATTGACTCGCATTCATATTCTTGAAATCAAGCGTGGTGATAATTCGCAGATTCAAGTTCAAAAAGATCTCGACGGAGCAGTGACCTTATCCATTGAGTTCGTCAAAATTGAAAGTCGTGGAAAAATTGGATATCAAACAAATTTGCCATGTTCAGGTCCCATTGCAGAGTACATGGGGCGCGATATCGTGAAAACAGACTTTGATTTTCCATCAACAGAGTCTTTGGCTGTAGCTCTTTCAAAATTACCAGAGCGTAGTGACGTTCCGCGATTTCAATTTTCAAATTTATTCTTAAGTTACTTGGCAGAACGTGGAGTTATTTTTAAGTTTAATCATGAATTTTCATTCGAAAAAACAAATAATGGAAAATACGTCATGGCTGAAGTTTTAAATCACTTTGCAGAAGAAACGAAAGAACCTTTTCATAAGTACATTAATTACTGGTTTAAAGAAATTTCTCAAAAAAGCACTCAGGCTCAGTTGATTCAGATGTTCGCGGTGTTGCCGGACAAAGAGGCTCGATCGGGCGTGCGGGTCGAATCCGAGGGCGAGCAAGCTCGTCGCGTGTTGGGACAATCGGATTTAACTTATGTTTACACCAGCTATTGGACCGATGACAGTAAGGTCAATGTGGTCAGCTTGAAAGAATTAGATCAATGTTTGCAAACTTTTGCCAACGACATGAGTGGTGTTAAACTTCGAAAACCAGCAACCACTGAAAAAGAAAGCTTTCTCCGCCCTGGATACTCCTGCACCAAATCCAACTAAAAAGGTACCAGCTCACTTTTCAGCTAAAATAGCTGAAAAGTGAGCTGGTACCTTTTTTTAATCATCAGTTAGGGGTGTTCCGGATGGCGTTTCTAGGGCGATAATCACGGTTCGTAATCGATAGAGCATGTACATGCCGGGAATGGCCATAAAAGTTGAAATAATAAAAAATGTTGGCCAGCCAATGCTTGCTGCCAAGGTTCCGGCAAGCGGACCAACCCAAACGCGGCCTACAGCTGAGAATGCCGATAGCAATGCATACTGAGTCGCTGTGAATTTTTGATTACACAAAGCCATTAAAAAGGCGACAAAGGCCGCGGTTCCCATTCCGCCCGTGATATTTTCTAATCCCACTGCAAAAAGTAAAAGCCAATCCACGTTGGTGGCTTCCTTTAGTGAAACTAAAACAATATCAAACGCAGGAAGTGGAAATCCACCCCAAGCGCCTTTTCCTAGAATCGCAACCATCCAAAATCCAAGATTTGAAATCAGTTGTAGAAAGCCAAATAGAAAAAGTGAGCGGTAAAGTCCGATTTTCATCATTAAGGCTCCACCGGCAATGGCACCAAATATGGTCAGCCACAGACCAATAACCTTGTTAACGACGCCAATTTCAGCTTGAGCAAAGCCAACTCCCTTTAATAAAAAGGGTGTCAGTAATGATCCCGCAAAAGAATCACCCAGTTTATATAAAATAATTAAAGCCAGAAAGCTTGCAGCCCCCTTCATACTGAAATAATTTGCTAACGAAATATTTAAAGTTTCAAATTTGGCTTTCTTGGAAGCAAACCAAGCGAGTGGAACTGTAAAAGCAACTCCGGCCAACAGGGCGGCCATATCAACCCATTTTTTTAAATTCGGATTGGTAGCACCATCTGGCAGCGGAGGAAAAAATCCACCAAGACCGGCCTCTATCAAAGGAGTTGCTGCGCGAGTTGTGAATTGATAACCAATAGCAACGGCAATGACCAACGCAAAAAATCCAATCAAATCATTTTTGGCATTCGTTTTTGGAGCAATATTTGTTTTTGCAAGTGCTGGTAAAAATAAAACTGAGATGACTGCAGCAGCTACCATAATGGCCGCCATGATGGTGTAAATTCGAGACCAATCCCAGCCATTTCCATTTACAGGATCAGCCCAGACAAAGGCGATTCCGCCAGATATAATCATGGCTAAGCGATAACCAAAAACAAACAGTGACGATCCCATGCCGCGCTCAGCGCTGGGTAAGATATCCGTGCGATAGGCATCAATAACAACATCTTGCGACGCTGACAGAAATGCAACCAACACAGCAAATAGCGCAAATGTTTGGGTATTCTGATTCGGTGACATCGAAGACATCAACATCAAGCCGCCAGCAATGGCCAATTGAGACAGAACCAGCCAGCCACGTCGACGGCCTAAAAAAGGCGGCTCAAATCGATCCATCAATGGAGCCCATAAAAACTTAAAAGTATAAGGAAGCCCAACTAAGCTAAAAAAGCCGATTGTCGCAATATCAATCCCATCAACAGTTAACCAGGCTTGCATGGCTGTTCCGGTTAATGCTAACGGCAGGCCACTCGCAAAACCTAAAAGCAGGATAATTGTAAATCTCCAAACGGTCGAATTTTTGATTGTGCTAAACATTACTATTAACATCCTTTCGCATTTTCCATAAGAGCTGACTGATATAAGGGCGGCGAGTTTCGCCCGTCGTGACCATCAGAAGTTTGGTGATTTTCAGGTGACTGGGGTCTGTTAAAAGTAAAATCAACATTTCTTGAATGTAATTGGTATTTAAAGTGACGTAATTATCAGTGCCAACACCAAGATGAACATTCTTCTTTTCCCACCAAGAAAACGGATGGTCTTTGTAGTCTTCAAATTTTCCGGTCAATTTATTATTCGATGATGGAAGTGTAACCAATGAAACATCTTTTTGAATCAGACGATTTAAAACATCATGCTGATACTGTTCCACTTCGCGAGCAGTATGAAATTTTGCTTTTAAAAATTGAGTTCGATCTTTGTCATTTAGTGTTTCACCAGAAAGAAGCTTTTCCAAAATCGGCTTATAGTGACTCCAATCCAAATTGATAAGCTCGCCGTATTCCACGGATTTTGTTGTGACGGGTTTGCTTTCAAGATTTTGTTTAATCACGCGTTGATAAAGTTGGTGAAAATACAGATTTGGATTAATGCCCAGACTGATGCCATGTTCGAGTGTGTCGATATGCCAAATATTCATGGCATTATCAACGGCCTGAATACCTTTTTTTAACGTATGCCAAGTCTCTCCATGATGAGATCTGATTTTAAAACCACGGTACTGAAGTTTTCGAAAGCCAGATGCCAGCTCTGAAAAATGCTCTTTACGATACATTTCACGTTCATCGCCGACGGTGTCAACTTCGTTCAAATATCGCCCCAGTTCAGGATACTTATCTACTAAGGATAGGATTTCGTCGACTTGTTGTAGAAAATGCTCTTTACGGTTGGCATACTTTGAGGAATCAAAAAATGAGGCCTCTTTGCGAAACGAAGGAGATAGAATAAATTGAAACTCAGGATGTTCATTTTGAAATTTTTTGAATCCATCATACAATCCCATCACAACATCTTCAGAGGTCACCGTATCAATATGAGGAATCTGTTCATCGACTTGAGATGTCGAGCGACTTAAAGAAAATTTCAAACGAATCAGGCCAACATTATATTTGTAGTAAAGTTCGTGAGCCAAGTGATAAGCGGCATCTGCATGGGCTTGCTTTGAGATAAAAATGAGTTTCGTCAGATACAAAATTTTTAAATAAGCAGAAAAACCTTCATGATCTTTGAGTCGGATTAAACGATCGACATCTTCAACAGACTTGATTGGCCAAGCCGCGGCGCCATAAACTTCTTTGATTTTTTTCTCGTAGATGCTGGAATTGGTTCCTTCTAAAAGGGGCTGCAATTGACCCCAGATAAATTCAGCCGTCAAAGATCCCGTTAGGTGAATGTGTTCTTCTTTGTATTTGATAGGAAAATTTTTAAAAAAATCTTCCAGAACTTGAGCAAAGGGGTGGCTAGTGACTGTTTGCAGGGGGATTTCATTGGTGATGAATTGATTCAACAGAGCACGAAATTCTGAAATCCAAGAGTATGCTTCTGCATTTTTAGTCTTCAGAGAAGACGAGAGCATCAAGTCTAAAGTATCAATCAGAGAGATTCCATTGGTTTCAGAAACGATTTCAACGAACTCCTTGAGTAGAAGTTTTCGAGTAAATGATATGATCATGTTTCACCTTTATCTTTAGTTCCAATTAGACTCGAGCTAGAGCCATTTGTACATGACTTTATGAGGGCCCGCGCCAGAGATTTCAAACACCTCAGGGGAAGAAATGAATCCTAATTTTGCATAAAATTTTTCAGCAGATGTGCGCGCATTAAACCAAAGCAAGTCGCAATTTCTTTTCTGCAATTCAGACAGGGCTTTTTTTAAAATACGTTGTCCAAGTCCTTGTTTTTGATAGGCATGATCAGTTGCCATTCCACGCAAGCGATAAGGATGACGTGCGTTCGAAAATAAGAGATGTCCTTGCGCCATGAAGGTTCCGTTTGAAATAACACGGCCGTGATCATCCCGAATTCCCAAGTGAAATGTGGAACTGAGGTTGTCTTCGGTATAATAACAGATAGAAATATCTTGGCCTGGGCGCAGGATGCGATGTCGTAAATCTATTGTTTCTTGCGAGTTGATGAATTCAGGATCCAACATGCAAACATAAAATATCAATTGGCTTTAAAGCGCAAATAATCTTTCCAGACCATGGGCGCTGAATCAGGGTGCACCTCATGCTCAATGACGGGTAACCAAGTCGGAGCACGAGGTGGTTTCAACAAAGGCATCTTGGCTTTTTCTGGAGTGCGATTGGCTTTGCGCTGATTGCAGGGGCGACATGCCGTCACTACATTGGTCCAGGTCTTTGGTCCACCTTGCGAGGCCGGTAAAACATGATCAATCGTGAGATCTTTATGGTTGAACTTTTTAACGCAGTACTGACAGGTGTGAAGATCGCGAATATAAACATTTTCGCGACAAAAACGAACGCCATCCACTCGTTTTGGACGTATATAAGTTTTGAGTCTTAAAACACTTGGTAAATGGAATGAATTGCTGACCGATCGCACTTTGGTCGAGTGAAACTCAAGAATTTCAACTTTATCTTGAAACCACATGATCAGAGCTTTTTGCCAGGAGATAATTCGCAGAGGTTCGTAACTGGCATTGAGAACAAGAGCTCGTAGGGTCGTTGAGAACACATCCGTAGCCTGCATTATTTAATTATATGTTCTGTAATGAGGCATTTTCAATATGAAATAACTTATACAAAGGATTAGTTATTTTTGGACTTGATTCCACTCGCGAATTTGCGATAAATCCTAGACCAAAGTAAAGAAAGGCTCACCATGTCTCAATCTAATTCAATCCCTGCTGCGCGCGTTATTGCGTTTAATTATGTTCTTAAAAACACTCAGGGTGAGGTCCTCGATAAATCTGAACCCAATCAACCGTTGCCGTTTTTAGAAGGGCGACAGCAAATTATCCCTGCACTTGAGCGCGTGGTTGCACTGATGAGCGAGGGCGATAAAAAACAAGTGACCTTGACTCCCGAGGAAGCTTACGGAGAATTTCGTCAAGACATGATCATGGAAGTTCCAAAGGAAGAGTTGGCTCATATTCAATTGGAAATTGGTGCCCACCTGCAGCTTCAATTGGATCAGCAAGTCAAAGTGGTTAAGGTCGCTAAAATTTCTGACACGCATGTAACGCTAGATGGAAATCATCCGCTTGCAGGAGTGGGATTGGTTTTTGATATTGAAGTGATGCTTGTTCGCCAAGCGACTCAAGATGAATTAAAACATGGTCATGCGCATGGTTTGCACGGCCATGCCCATCATCATTGATTCTTATTTTATTCTTAACAATTCTCTGATCTAAAGTTGGCTCATGCTCTTGATTTTTGTCCAGCTTTATGACAAAAACTTGAGAATAAATGGGCCTAAATTTAGCCTATTGATAACAGCTTTCGGAGGAACGAAATGGCAAAAAAATTATACGTAGGGAATTTAGCATTCTCTGTAACAGACGAAGAACTTCAACAGGCATTTGCATCATTTGGTAATATTGCATCTGCACGAGTTGTGATGGACCGCATGACTGGTCGTAGTAAGGGCTTCGGTTTTGTTGAACTTGAAGATGATGGCGCGGCTGACGATGCAATCAGCAAAATGGATGGTCAAACTATCGGTGGACGCCCAGTTCGTGTCTCTGAAGCAAAACCTCAAGAAGATCGTCCACGCGGTGGTGGCGGTGGTTTCCGTGGCAACCGTGAAGGTGGTGGCGGCGGAGGATATCGTGGCGGTGGCCGTGAAGGCGGCGGCGGACGCTACTAGGCTCCAAATTCATTGAATCACTTCAAAGATCCCAAGTAACCCTTGGGATCTTTTTTTTTATGCGATAGATAATCTTAATGGTGCCATTGCGTTATTAAAATACATATTAAACTGATATGAAAATTCGATTAAGATTTCAGGCCATGCAAAAACTTTTATTATTTGTCGTATTGAATTTTTTGTTTACCTCTGTTCTTCATGCAAAAACGTTTGTTTTTTTAGGAGATTCATTAACAGAGGGTTATGGTGTCGCGCAAAGCGCATCTTTTCCCCATTTGATTCAAAAAAAAGTATCTGAAGATAAATTAGATTGGAAAATTATTGGTGCTGGCAGCAGTGGATCCACTTCGGCCTCGGCATTGTCGCGTTTGAAATGGATTGCCAAAGAAAAGCCTGACTATGTCATGATTCTTTTAGGCAGCAATGATGGCTTACGTGGTTTTAAAGTCGAAGAAGTTGAAAAAAATTTAGCGATGGCATTAGAGTGGGCTCAAAAGAGCAAGCAAAAAGTGATTTTGGGTCAGCTGCATGTGCCACCGAACTATGGTGCAAGTTACGCTCGAAAATTTTCAGAAATTTATCCCCGTTTGGCGAAAAAGTACAAAGTGGATTTGGCGCCTTTTATTTTAGAATCTGTTGTGGGTAAGCCCGAATTGAATTTGCAAGATGGTGTGCATCCGAATGAAAAGGGTTATCAAATCATTGCAGATAAAATGTACAAGTACATCAAACCGTATCTTAAATAAATGATCATTGAGGTTTTCGGATGAGTTTAAAAATAGAGAACGTTTCCAAAAGTTATGAACAAAATTCAACCGGACAAATTGAAAAGCTTGAAATTTTAAAGAATTTAAATTTAACCGTTCCTACAGGTGAACTTGTTGCTATCGTTGGCGCCTCCGGCAGCGGAAAGTCCACGTTCCTCAGTTTGGTTGCAGGCTTAGATTCTTTTGATAGCGGTCGCATTTTTGTGAATGAGAAGCCCTTGGGACAGATGAATAGAAAACAAATGACTCAGTTTCGTGCCGAGAATATGGGTTTTGTATTTCAACAGTTTCATTTGATATCGCATTTGACGGCATTTGAAAATTTAGCTTTGCCGTTGCAAATTCTAGATCGCCTCTATGCGGACGAATTTATTTTACAAGAATTGGATAATGTTGGATTAAAACCGCGTGCTCATCATAAACCCAGCGAGATGAGTGGTGGTGAATGTCAACGATTGGCTATTGCTCGCGCCTTGATTACGAAACCGTCGCTACTTTTGGCGGATGAACCATCGGGGAATTTAGACACCGAGACTGGAAGAAAAGTAATGGATTTGTTTTTCACCCAAGTTCGAAAAACAAAGACAACCACCCTGCTTGTGACTCATGATTCAGAATTAGCAAGACTTTGCGATCGTCAATTAACGCTCAGATCAGGCCAGTTGTGCGAATAAAGGCCCTTCTTAGTTTAACAATCACTGAGCTCATTCGATTCAAGAGAATGAATTTTTTCTTAGTGCTTAATTTTGCTTTGGGTTTAATCGGTTTTTTTCTTTTGCAGATATTTCAGCAAAGTCTTTCGGTGCAAACTACGGAAAAAGCCCAAATGATTTTGGGCGGAGATATTTCGATCAGTGCGCGTCGGGGGTTCACATCTTCCGAAAGAGAAGCCTGGGAAAAACATATTCCCTACGAGAAGAAATCCCAGTTTTATTCGTTTTTTGCAATGCTTCGGGTGGGTGATGAGTCTCGTTTGGCGAATGTTGGTGTGTTCGATGAGGAGTATCCATTATATGGGAAGTTAAAGCTTTCGAATTTTGGGTTAACCAGTACTGAACCTTTTGTTTGGGTGGATCCTGAAGTTCAAGACTTAATGAATTTGAAACTCAATGATCAAATCACGATAGGAGATGCTCAGTTTCAGTTTGCAGGGACAATCATTGAAGATCCCTCACGACTTTTTCGTGCGGGGGGATTTGCGCCACGTGTGTTGATTTCGACAAAATATTTAAAAGCAGCCAACTTGATTCAAACCGGCAGTACATTTACAGAATACTGGACATACAAAGTTACCAGTCAGAATTCAGATGTCTTAAAAAACAAATTAGAAAGCAAATTAGAAGATACAACGATTCGTGTGGAATCAATTCAAGAAACGACTGAAGATGGAAATCGAGCCTTAAAGTATTTTGCAGATTATCTGGGCTTGGTGGCGTTAGTAGCTCTTGGGCTGTGCTTTATCTGTGGAAGCTACTTGTTGCAGTGGATTTTTCAATCAAAGCGAAAAAATATTGCAGTCTTAAAAACATTGGGCTTGCAAGATACTAAGATTATGTTGCTGTATTTCTTGCAGACATTATTTATTTCAATTCTTTCGTGCATCATTGCCGTGGGTTTTGTCATGGTGGTGTTGCCGTTAGTGCAAAATTATTTGATCAATGAGTTTAAGTTACCTATTGACCTGCAATTAAATTGGAACTCCATTGGAATTATTTCTTTAATTGGTATTTTAGGTCCCATTTTAATGACGGTTCCTCAAGTTCTTCAGATTTTTGAACTTCATCCATTGCAATTGCTGCAAAATTCATTTGAAAAAAGTAAGAAAAATATTTGGTATTATGCTTGGGTGATCGTTGCCATCGTGGTCTTTTGGGGTTTATCAGTCGGGCAAAGCCAATCCTATTTGATCGGTTCTGGATTTGTTGGTGGTATTTTAGTTTTGATTGTGATTTTTTATGGATTGAACTTTGCGATCATGAAATTTATGGAACACCATAGTTTCAGGTTTTCGTGGCTTATTCAGTACAGCATCAAAGGGCTTACCCGACGACGAGCTTCGACCAGTTTGGTTTTTATCACGATGAGCTTGGCCACTCTGGTTCTGAGTTTACTTCCGCATATTAAAGCTTCGATATTGTTTGAAATTCGTCCCGAAGAGCAATCGCAAATTCCAAATTTATTTCTATTTGATATTCAGCAAGACCAGGTCAAGCGCTTGCAAGAAATTTCAAAAGAATTAACTGGTCGCGAGTTGGTGTTGAGCTCGATGGTTCGATCGCGCATTTTAAAAATCAATGACCAAAATTATGAAAGACTAGTGCAGGAGAATTCGTTTCAAACGCGAGAGGCCGAGGCCGAAGCACGATTTCGTAATCGCGGAGTTAATTTGACCTATCGATCCTATATTCAGCCTTCGGAAAAAATAGTCGATGGAAAGTTTGATGGAATTTATGTTAAACAAAATGATGTGCTGCCAGGCCTTTCTGTCGAAGAGCGTTATGCAGAGCGGGTGGGTTTTAAGCTCAATGATATTATTACCTTCGATGTTCAAGGTTTGGAACTCAAAGCCAAGGTAACATCGATTCGTCAGGTTCGTTGGACGAGCTTTCAGCCTAATTTTTTTATTATTTTCCCAACAGGAGTTCTTGAGGACGCACCTCAAATATTTTTGACTTCTGTGTCGCAGGTGACTCCCGAAATTGCTAAAAAAATTCAATCTGTTGTGGCTTCGGAGCTCAAGAATGTTTCGGTTATTAATGTCACCCAAACTGTACAGAATTCATTGAAGTATATAGATCAAATGTCGATGGGGTTGCAATTGATGGCGTGGTTGGCGGTTTCCGTTGGTTTATTTGTATTTATCATTCTGCTGAATACTCAAATCAAAGAACGACTGTCCGAAATGAATTTGATGCAAATTCTAGGGTGTCAACTTGCAGAGATTCAGAAAGCACTTTTTTTACAATTTTTTATTCTCATCACGCTTGCGGTTTTATCCGGAATTGTCTTTGGCCTATTGGCTTCAATTTTAATTATGCAATTTGTTTTTGACCTGACGGCAGTGTTTGACATTCAGTATATGATTTATCTCGTTGCCGGACTCATTCCAATAGCCACAGTCAGTATTTTTTGGGGTATACGTCCTTTAAAATCACTGAATCCGATGGATTTGATTAGACAGACGAACTGAGTTTGATTTAGTTTGGTGCTATGTCCACTCAGTTAGAAATAGCTACAGAATTAATAAAGAACGAAGATGTTGTGGCCTTTCCCACTGAAACGGTTTACGGCCTTGGTGCACGTATTGATTCACGGAAAGCCGTTGAAAAAATATTTACAACAAAACAACGCCCATTTTTCGATCCACTCATTGTTCATGTGGCTTCTATCCAGCAGGCTCAAGAATGCACCACAGACTTTAATCCACTCGTTCAAGTGTTGGCTGAAAAATTTTGGCCAGGGCCACTGACGTTGGTGATACCAAAATCAGAAAAAATTTCTGATGTCATTACTTCGGGTTTGCAAGATGTTGGGATTCGCTTTCCAAATCACCCGATTGCGCTTCAACTGATTCAAGCTGTTGGAGTTCCCATTGCCGCTCCCAGCGCCAATAAGTTCGGTCGCACCAGCCCCACGACAGCCCAGCATGTTCGTCATGAATTTGGCGATGCCGTTTTTGTGATGGATGGTGAGCCAAGTCAAATTGGAATTGAATCGACGGTACTTGCCGTGAAGTCCATCTCTGATGAGAAAAAATATCAATTGTGCATTTTGCGAAAAGGATTTGTGACTCGATCACAAATCGACGAATTATTGAAGCCGTTATCATTTAATTACAGTTGGGTGGACCATCTTGACAAGAAATCATCGCCTGGAAATATGAAACATCATTATATGCCCAGTGTTCCCTTTGTGATTTGTCGAAATACAGCAATGAAGTTATCGGAGTTAAATACCATTTTGAATTCGCGTCTGTCGCAGTTGCCTGACCAGGTCGAGGGTGTGACGCTGATCAAGCCTAAGGGGCAGATAAATAAAATTGAGTTTTTGAAATTGCCAACAGATCCCGTTTTGGCAGCTCGCGAACTGTATTCTCTTTTACGTTTGGCTAGCCTGCGTTCGCCACAAGTATTGTGTTTTATCCAATTACCTAGCCAAATTGGCGAAATGTGGGAATCTGTCTTTGATAGGCTGTACAAAGCGGCCTCTTTGATTTTAGACTAAAGCAATGTTGAAAAATGCGTTTGTCTACGTTCGGGCCGGTTATAGGCTTATCTATTTTCTGACCGTTATTTATGTTTATTTTTTAACGGCAATTGTCTATTACTTTTCAACCCTAGATCCGATCAAGCGCCGACATCGGTTGGTGGATAATGCTCAGTTTTATGCTCGATTTATGGCGGGAGCATTTAATATAAAAATAATTTGTAAAAATCCAATTTCAGCCGATGAAAATTCTTTGATTATTGGAAACCATTTGGGATTTATCGATATAGTCACATTGCAGTCCCTGGCCAGTTGCGTTTTTATCACATCGCTTGAAATGAAGCGAACTCCCGTTTTGGGCCAAATCTGTGATTTGGGTGGGTGTGCCTATGTGGATAGAAAAAATCGCATGAATATTCAAGAAGAACTTAAAGGGATCACCGAGACTTTGACCGATGGTTTTCGTGTGGCTCTTTACGCTGAATCGGTAGCGTCAAACGGAGAACAAGTTTTACCATTTAAGAAAACACTTTTGATGTCTGCGGGCTTTGCCAATCGGCCCATTCGCCCCTTTGTATTTAATTTTCGCGAGGTCAATGGCGGACCCGTTTTGTATGAGCATCGTGATTCCGTTTGTTGGTACGGTGATGAGACCTTCTTTCCAGCGATCTGGAGATCTTTGAAGTTAGATTCGGTGACTTGTGAGATTGAGTTTTTACCTCTGGTTTATACTAAACCCGAAGATGACCGTTCTGAGATTGCAAAATACTTGCATCAAATTATTTCAGAAAAATACATTCCATTTAAACCACAGATGAATCAAGTTTTTGAAACAAGTGCAGCTGATAAAACTCCTCGAACTGAATTTGCAACAAAAAGCTGAAATTTTTTAATTTCATTTAGATGAAGATCACGTTCGATCAGTGGTTTTCGTCCCATCGAACAGTCGAAATAACCACTGGAAAAAGCGTGTCGTCGATAAACACCATTGATGCAACCACTCGATAGTGGTGGTGTGAAAATTAAATCTTCCTTGGCATCATAAGCATAAATGTTGAATCGACTGGTTTCCACAAGATGATTCTTTTCATTCACAGAAATAACATCAAATGTATTATTCCTGGTGTGTTTTAGGAGTTCATCCCAGAATGGACGGGATTCCCATTTGTAATTTTGCTTTCCTACTCCAGATGTCTGACGAACATCAGATCTAATGTGTAAAGCAATAGGTTCGGGAAGTGGCTCAAAATCACTCATCTGAAAAGAATAAGAAAAATCGCATTTAAAGACAATACGAACAATTTGGTCTTTGGAAAATTTTGAAAGCAACTCAGATTCAACGGCGTCATATATCATCACTATTTGTGAATAAGAGATCCCTTTTTGAAGGTGTTGATAAGCTTCAAATGTTCTTTGGGCGTGATAGGGTTTTAGAAAAACCCCAGTGGACGTGATTCTAAATGTGTCTAATATATTTTCGGAAAATTCAGTTGAATTGGACATTCAGGCTTCCGGCTTTATTGATCAGTTCCAAGAACTCTTTTTCAGGATCAGAATCATAAACAATTCCACATCCTGCAAAATAATAATATTTATCCTCAGTTTGGACAAAACTTCGTATGGCAATATTCAATTTGAATTCTTTCCCGCGCCACCAACCAATTGAACCGGTATAGGCATGGCGTTGGTGATTTTCAAGCTCGCTGATGGCAATAAGGCTTTCAACCTTAGGGCAGCCGCTGATCGACCCTCCGGGCATTGTTTGGCGCAACACCTGCGGTAAATTTTTTGAAGTGGCAATTTGCACTTCAGAATAGGTGTGTTGAATATAAGTCAAATCCATCAGTTGACGATGGCTGGCCACCACAGCCGAAGTTTCAGTTTCAAGGCTATTGAGATCATTTCGTAATAAATCCACAATCATTGAAAGTTCAGCATTTTCTTTTTCGTTTTTCATCAGACCTAGCTCGGTATTTTGAGTCGAAGCCAGGCTGCCTTTGATGGGGGAGGTTTTTAAAATATTTTGTTTTTTTTCTAAAAATAATTCCGGAGAAAAGCTAATCACAGAATAATCTGGCAACGGCAGATAGGCTTTGTACGATCCGGCAAATCGAGAATTCATCAATAAAAAAAACTGCAGACTATCCAACTCCGCAGAGGATTTAACAGAGGCCTGAAAAAATGTTGTTAAATTCAGTTGATACACTCGTCCGGCGGCAATCATTTCTTGGGCACGGGTGACATTTTTAATAAATTCATTCTTTGTCGTCATCAGTTGAAACTGAGTTTCATTCAAAACATTAGAGCTATCTCGTAAAAGATTTGTGTGTTTCATCATGATTTCGCGCAACGTGCATTCGGAAAAATGTTTTAAAATATACACGCAGGCTTTGAACGAGGGGTACAGTTTTTGTCCAGTTGGTGGCGTGGTTGCATAAGCATCAAAGTTCAACTGAATGATCTTCATTGCATTTTCGTATTTTATTTCAATATCATTTAAAAAATCGGTGATTTCCTGATCTTGAGAACAGGTCAGCAAGGCGTACTCAGTCGAATAGATAAACATGTCATTTTCAAAAAAACAAATGACTGGCTTCACGGGCTTATCCATTTTTTTAAATAATTCTGAAATTCAAATGTCTGCTCTGTTAAAAAAGATTCTGGATGAAATTGAACAGCCATCCATTTCTTGCTTTTGTGTTGGATCCACATCGGAATTTGATCACTGGTTGCTAGAGTTATAAATTCGTTTAAGTGAGCACAGCAAAGCGAGTGATAGCGTGCCACTCCAATATTATCAAAGGGCAAAATATCAGATTTCAGTTTTGATTTTTTGCCATGCAGTGGGGGCGAGTAAGGGATCACCTCTGCGCCTTCCGAGATGGCCATTAATTGCATTCCTAAGCAGACTCCAAATAAGGGCTGAGCTGGATTTTGTTTTTGGAGCCACTCGATCATGTGTGGATAATCCCGTGGAGATTTTGGCCCAGGAGATAAAACAATAAATGAATAATTTGAAAAATCCTGATTGTGAACGGCGCGGTGATTGATGATTTCGACATGGTCAGTGAATGCTGAAAGCCAGTGGCGCAAATTATGAGTAAATGAATCATCATGATCTATCAGCAAAGCTTTCATGCGCTGTTAAGATGTCATGGCTTAGGGGAAGGGGCTAGCGCAATTTGCCAGCCCTCAGGCTTAACTTAAAGCCACGATATAGCTAATCAGGAGTTGCACAAACCAGATTGTGATATTTAACTTATCGAAATAATTACGCTTTTTATATACAAACCCACTCGAACTCATAAGATCTCCTTTGGAATTGTTTTAAATGTATGTGCGAACCCCTCCGCACTTACATATGACTTATATATGTAGATAATATGTAAATTAAATGAAATCAAGGTGTATATCTTTGTGTTTTTTAAAACTGGTTCAAAGCAGAGGTTATTGCATTATGTTTGGGCATCTATAGCCCCATCAATTTTTTGCAGATGAGATTGTTCCGATTGAGATCCTCAGTATACTTGTCACTATGACAGTTACAATTACTCGAAATCCAAATCTTACAGCTCCTCTTAGAGAGAATAATTTGAAGAACAGTGTTCAGCAGAAATTTGGACAGTCCTGGTGGACCGGATTGTCTCCGGAAGCGTGTTGTGGATTTGACCGCGACTATCAATGTTTGCGGGCGCTTCCCCTATTAAATTTTCAAGTGGCTTCACGGCAAGATGTTTTGGATTATTTTAATAATACCTGGACGCTGACTGAGCTTCTTTTTCAAAGCCTTAAATCGGAAGACACGTACATTCGACCTCCGTATCATCAATTGCGGCATCCCTTGATTTTTTATTATGGGCATACGGCTGTGCTTTTTGTGAATAAGTTGCGACTTGCTGGATTGGTCGAAAAACCAATTGATTTGTACTTGGAAAAAGTTTTAGAAACGGGCGTCGATGAAATGAGTTGGGACGACCTTTCTAAAAATGAAATGATTTGGCCCACCGTCGCAGAAGTGCATGCCTATCGTAAAAAAGTTTACAATTTAGTTCGCAACTTAATTTTGTCTCATGCTGATTTGGATTCGATTTCAAAAAATCAAATGGATCATCCACTTTGGGCTTTGTGGATGGGCTTCGAACATGAAAAAATTCATTTTGAAACATCGTCCGTATTGATTCGGGAGCTGCCTGTTGAATTGGTTGAAACTCCTCGCTACTGGGCGCCTTTGCATTCCAGCAGTCAGTCCCAGAAAAATTTATTTCCTAAAATGGGAGATGATTTTTCAGAATTGACCTGGATTCAGAATAAGGCTCAGACAGTTGTGCTGGGTAAATCTGAAACTGAAAAATCATTTGGTTGGGATAATGAATATGGATTTCGTAAAATTGAGCTCAAAGAGTTTCAAGTTTCAAAAACGATGGTGACCAACGGCGAATATTTCGAGTTCGTTAAATCTGGCGACTACTGTCTGGATGAATTCTGGACAGCCGAAGGCATGCAGTGGAGAAAATTTAGAAATACGAAGCGTCCCACTTTTTGGATGGCTTCGGGTCCCGAAGGATTGCATGAATATAAATTGCGGACTGTTTTCGAAGTCATAGCCATGCCTTGGGATTGGCCTGTCGAGGTCAATCATCATGAAGCCAAGGCATACTGTCAGTGGAAGCAAAAAAAAGACAATTCAAAACTAAAGTATCGACTACTCACCGAGGGCGAATTCGCTTCGCAGCAAAAATACAACGGTGATCCTGTTCTGCAACAAACCTCGTATTCAGCACCGCAATCGATTTCAGAAATAAATTTTAATTTTCATTGGTCATCGCCGACACCTGTTGATGAGACTCCCTGTGGAAATGTCTGGCATTTACTTGAAGATCAATTTAATCCATTAACCCATTTTAAAGTTCATTCTCTGTATGACGATTTTTCAACACCCTGTTTTGATGGCAAACACAACATGATTGCAGGTGGTTCGTTCATCAGTTGTGGTCACGAGGCCAGTCGCTGGGCTCGATTTCATTTTCGGCCCCATTTTTATCAACACTCTGGATTTCGAATAGCAGCCACTTTGGATGGTTCTGCAGACAATGGTTCTTTTAAACTGAATTCTTCAGAGACTTATGTTCATGCTAAGCGAGCCAGTGCTTTGGATCAGATGAATAAAGGCCCCGAGTGGTTTAAAAAAATAGATCAACCTCTCGAGCCTTCTCCAGAAATTTTGAAGAATTTATTTCAAGCCACACAAGACAGAATTCTTGATTTTTATTCTCACTATGGGGATATGAAAGCTTCTGGAACGGCTCATGATCCGCAAAAAAACTTTGTGCGTGATGATTTCAAGGTTCCATATCAAGTAGTTAAAAATTTTCCACGCCAACCACAGCATCTTTCCGATCAACTCAAGCTTATATTTGAAGAACTGGCACCGCTGTCCCAATTGCCAGGTCATCCGGGTTATGCGGCCTATGCTTCGGGTTCTGCGAATGTCTACAGCAATATTGCACAACTTATTTCACAGACTCTGAATCCATTCACGGGCCATTTTATGATGGCTCCAGGATGCGTGACCTTAGAGGCCGAGGCAGTGAATTGGTTTTTGAATTTGTTCCAGTTTCCAGAGAAAACAGCGATTGGGTATTTTACTAGTGGTGGCAGTCAAGCCAATCTGGCTGCAATCTCCTTGGCCCGAAAGAATCGCTTACAGAGTTATGATTTATCTTCAGGACGTGTGTATTGTTCGGATCAGGCTCATCACTGTATCGGAAAAGCTTTAGATTTCTTAGGATTTCCAAAAGAAAGTCTTCGCAAAGTTCCGACCACGTCACTTTTGAAGATGGATTTGTCACAATTAGAATCTCAAATCAACGCGGACTTAGCAGCAGGATTAAAACCATTTGCAGTTGTTGGTACCGCCGGGACAACCAATACTGGAGCCGTTGATGAACTGTCCGAGCTAGCCCGTATTGCTCAAAAATATAATTTATGGTTTCATGTGGATGGAGCCTACGGTGCATTGTTTATGTTGACGGATGCAGGAAAAGAAATTCTGAGTGGAATTGAGCGTGCCGATTCTGTGGTATTTGATCCCCATAAAACATTGTGTTTACCCTATGGTACCGGTGGACTTTTGATTCGCGACCGCAAGAATATATTTTATGATTTTTTAAGTGCGACTTCGTATATGCCGCCTCCACCACAAGCGGATGAGTTTGGAATTCAAGTGGATTATGCCGATCTCAGTGTTGAATTGTCGCGTGACTGGCGTGGTCTGCGTGTGTGGCTTCCGATTAAAACATTGGGGATAGAGCCTTTTATTTTAAATCTTGAAGAAAAACTTCAACTGACATTGTGGTTGCAGCAGCGAATTTCTGAAATTCCACAGCTGCAAGTTTTTCAATCGGCGCAGCTGACGGTATTGTCCTTTTTTGTCGCGGGCAGTAGTCAGTTTGATTCCAATCAAAAAACCCAAAATTTGCTTGAGAAAATCAATAATAGTGATCGATTATTTTTGTCAGCGTGTGAAGTGAATGGTCAAAAGATTATTCGTGTTTGTTTGTTGGGCCATCGATTACACTTTGAACGTATTGAGCAATTTGTTCAGCAATTGAAAGAGTTCATGCATGAAGTTAACTGAGTATAAAAAGCTATTTTTTGATTCTGGAATTTTGCAATTCAATAACGGAGGCTTATCGCCTATCACTCGACCTGTTCATGAGGAAATCATGTACTGGTCGAAACGTTTCCATGAAGATGGATTTCATTCGGATCATGATTATAAAAATAGAATTGCGTGGTCACGGGGACAGATTTCTCAATTGGTTGACTGTGCATCTGATGAAATTGCTTTATTTCAAAGTTGTGCATGGGCGATCAGTCAATTTGCTTTTGGCCTGAAGCTTAAAAGCCAAGACGAGGTTATTCTGTATGATCAGGAGTTTGCCTCGAACTTGTATCCGTGGCAATCGGCCTGCCAGCGTGCTCAGGCGAAGCTGGTTTTATTGAAATCAGGTCCTGAAAATGAAATTTCTTTGGAAAATATTCAAAAACGTATCACAAAAAATACGCGGGTCATTGCGATTTCATCCGTGCAATTTCAAACGGGCATGCCTGTAGATTTAGAAACTTTATCTCAACTCTGCAAAGATCATAATATTTTACTTTTTGTGGATGCCAGTCAAAGTTTGGGGATTCATCCGATTTCAATGAAGAAATTGGGAATTGCTGGATTGGCTTGTGGAAGTCATAAATGGTTGAATGCGCCAGTGGGCGTGGGTTTTCTGGCAATTCAAAAAGATCTGGCTATTCAATTTGAACCTATCGCCATTGGATCATCAACGTATGGCGAGTGTGATGATGCCAGTGATTTGGAGTGTCTTTTTAAACAAAACGCTTTTAAATTTGAGGCCGGTTCTAAGCAAACATTAGAAATTTGCGCTCTGGGAAAAGCTGTCGAAATTATCCATCAAGTTGGACCCGAAGTGTTGCGTGATGAAGCTTTTCGTATTGCAGAACTTATTCGGAATGAAATTAAAAAGCTAAATTATAAATTGCACTCTCCATTTGTAACGTCTCAATTTATCAGTATCTCGCCGGCGAGAGGTGATAATCGTCAATTGCAAAAGTATTTGCATGACAAAGGTGTGCGAGTCCCTATTCGTGGACCTGGAGTTCGCATCACACCACATGCTTTTAATACAGATGAGCAGGCTTCTGAATTGGTTGAAATTTTAAAAAAATATCAAAACGCAGAAATGAAGTGATTCTACATTTCGGCGTCTGAATCACCGGATCGTAATCCTTTTTTCTTCATTTTTTCAACCAGAGTTGTGCGATTTAACCGCAAGAGAATAGCCGCTTGATTTTTATTCCAACCGGTTTTTTCAAGCGCCTTCATAATCAAGGCATTTTCAAATTGATCAACAGCGGAATTAAAATCTAAACCGGCATCGGGAATTTCGACAATTCCAGATTCTGTATAGCTGGCCACATTGGATTTGTATTTAGGTGGTAGATCATTGATCTCGACAGTGCCTTGTCCTTTTAAAATGCTTAAGCGCTCGATTAAATTTTCAAGTTCGCGGATATTTCCTGGCCAAGCATAATGAGTTAAGCAATTTAAGGCTTCAGCAGTAAAACCATTGAGTATTCGAGTTTTATTTTTATTAAACTGATTCATAAAGTGATTCAGTAAAAGTGGGATATCTGATTTTCTTTCGCGCAGAGCCGGAAGATGAATAGGAATCACATTCAAGCGGTAGTAAAGATCCTCGCGAAAACGTCCATCTTTGACCGCTTTATCAAGATCTAAGTTTGTGGCGGCAATAACGCGAACATTCACTTGTACAGATTTTGTTCCGCCAACAGGTTCAAAGACACGCTCTTGCAGGGCGCGTAGAATTTTCACCTGCAGGTTGGGCTCAAGATCTCCAATTTCATCTAAAAATAATGTTCCTTCGTCGGCCAACTCAAAACGTCCGATGCGGTTTGAAATAGCTCCGGTAAAAGATCCTTTGACGTGACCAAATAGTTCGCTCTCGAGCAATTCAGATGGAATCGCGCCGCAGTTGATGGCTATAAATGGATTCTTTGCACGCGGTGAATTGTAATGGATAGCCCGAGCAATCAGTTCTTTTCCTGTTCCAGATTCACCTGTAACAAGGACGGTGGAATCTGTGTGGGCCACGCGCTCTACTAAGGAAAGACATTGTTTGATGGGATCGCTTTCGCCGATGATTTGTTCAAACTGATAACGAGTGCCTAGTTCTGTTCGTAGTTGGCGATTTTCTTGCTCTAAATTTTTGTGCGCTAAAGCTTTATCCACTAAACTCATTAGTTCTTCTACATTGAAGGGCTTTGTTAAAAAGTGATAGGCGCCCTTTTGAGTGGCTTGGACGGCGGAATCGATGGTGGCAAACCCTGTCAGAATAATAACTTGAGTCTGTGGATACGCTTTTTTAAATTCAGTCATGAACTCGAGGCCATTACCGTCAGGTAAATTCATATCAATAATAGCCAGGTCGAAGGGTTTGTCTGCGGTTAAAAAAGTTCGAGCTTCATCAATTCGTTGAGCCGTAATGACTTGGAATCCTTTGCGATCTAAAAGTCGAAATAATGCTGTGCGAAGTGTGGACTCATCATCCAAGATCAATACGCGCGGTAACTTCATGAACCTTCCTTCCGTGGTGGGTCCGGTACCTTTAAAGAGTAATTCAAATTTTGACGGAGGTGTCAAAAAATCTGCGGTGGCAGCCATTTTCAGGACTTTAGATTAAATTCCTAATTCTTTTGGAAAGAGGATTGAAAGTTGAATCCAGTCTTGAGCAGGTTCATTGATAAATAGCTGAAACCCCTGATCCGTAAGAGCTTTTTCTATTGCTAAAAGGTTAAGGTCTTTTGTTTTAAATTCATTTTCAAATGGACCAAGGTTAGAGCTAAAATTTAAATAGTAGTTCATTTGATCCTGGGTAATTTTAACCTCGACTAGACTAATAAAGTTCTGTTTATGGGTGCGCTTTACAGCTGCTCGAGCTAAGAAAAATTGAAGAACTAAGTTAACCGTATTTTGAAAAAGCGTTCTGGAAAGTTTATACTTTATCGATTCCGTTGTAGGTAAAAATGAAATTTTCACTTTTTCAACTTTAAATTGCAAGTCAAACTGACCCAGTACGGATTCCGTAAGTTGATAAATATCGGAATCTTCACGCACGATGGATTGGTTTGATCTGGAAAAAATCAAAAGATCCTCGATGATCTTCTTCATTCGAAGTGCTGTTTCATGCATCAAATTCAAATCCTGTAACAGGGGATGATTCGGTTGCAATTCCATTTTCATAATTTGAATAAAAGAAAGAATTCCACCCAGAGGGTTATTCAACTCATGAGCGATCGAACTTGAAATCAGGCCAAGCTCTTCGAGGCGAGCAAACTGGCTGAGTTTCTTTTCGTAAAGATTTTGCTCTGTCGAGTCTTCGTAGACATGCACCCAAAAATGTCCATCTTCATTCTCCATCAGGTTTAATGGCTGCGAATGCACATTGAAAAAGGAGTTTTTTTCTTGAATTTGAAAATTTTTACCTAGCTGACATCCAACGCAAACAGAATTCCGTCCAAAAAGCAATTCATAACAATGACCTTGCTTTGTGGATTGCCCCACTAAGGCCGCATTATTGGCTTGATGCACCTGATAGTTTTGGTCAATTACAAGGATGGGGTTTTTCGAAGAATGAAAGGCCAAGTCAAAAAAGTTTTCATTCTTTTTAAGGTTCGAAAGATTATTGATGCGACTCAGATTGATTTGCAAGGTCTCGCTGAGTTTTTTAAATAATAAAACATCGTTTTTTTTATAGGGTTTTTTATCACCCTTAAAAAAATATAAATTCCAAGACTGATCTTCAAGTTGAAGATCAGTCTTGAAAATGGCTGAATCAAATTGTTGTTGCAAATCTTTTTCAAAATCCACACTGTGAAGAGAAGATACAATTTTAAACCATGTGACCTTATTATAGGATGTGAGCAACTCATTGAGTTTTTCTTCTGCGGTATCAATCGAGTGAATTTCAGAAATCGTGTAAAGCGTTTTGCGTAAAAATTCGATGCGGGAATTGATCTCAAAAACCTTTTGCCGGCTTTCGACTAAGTTTTTAGCTTTGATGTTAAGTTTATCTTCCAATTCGTGTTTGATTTTTTCATACTCAACATTAAGTTCATGAGATAAATTTAAGTAAACATTGTTTTGGGCGGCTTGCTGGATCTGGCTTGAAAGTTGAAACAAATCGTCTTCAGTCAAAGCTTCAATCATTGAAACCATGTCGGGGCTTAGTGAGTTGTAAATAAAAGTCGAGAAAGATCCCTGAGTATGAGTGGCAACAAGTACAATTTTTTGAATTCGATTTGCCATACGAGCTAAAGCTAAATTTTTAAAGTGACTCATTTTTTCAATGGTATCGATATCAAGTATGAGGATTTCAACTTCTAATCCATCGAAATCTTCGCTAGCAATATTTAAATGCAGGGGTTCAAATGCGGCGAACTTCGTCAGCACGACAGGATTGGTGCTCATTAATGCCAAGCGCGTTTTTACAAGTGACATGTCGAGATCAGCTCGTGATGGCTACGAATATGATAATGAGGTTGTTTATTTTTTTCAGTAGAAATCAATCCGCGCTCCTCACCAAATTCAAAATAACAGGCTTTTGCGCCGATCTCTAAAGCATCGTGAATCTCAGAAAGCAGGGAGTTCCCAATACAAAGTAATTCAGTGGTTTGAATTTGATTGATGTGAATAATTTCTCGGAAGGTATCGGCTTTGCGTTGTTTGATCAGACTATTGGTCACAAATATTTGATCAAAATAATTTTCAACTCCAAGGGCTTTAGCTTTGCTACGTTGGGTTTTTTCGGCTCCAGCAGTTACGAGATACAGTTTATACTTACTCTTGAGATAGTCTAAATTTTCTCGAGCACCTGGTAAAAGTGGCAGTGCATTCGGAATATGCGGTTCATAGAAGGCTGCAATTGCCTTGTTTAGTGCATTCAGTGTTTCGGAGGTGCCGTGCTCTGTAGCGAGCTTTAAAAAAACATCTTTGTGTGAAATGGATTTGATCAGTTTCACGCGACGGTTTTGACACTCTTCCAAGGTCATATTTAAACCAGCATCAATCAGAATTTGAAATGATAGTGATGAGGCTTGCGGGACTAAAATACCCGAAGTGTCCAGCAAGGTGTCATCAAGATCAAAAGCAATAGCTCGAACCATTGCTTTTAGTGTGCCGCTAAAGTCACAATTTGCCTAGACATAAAAAAAAACCTACTGACTGAGAGCATTGCTATGGTTAAATTAATCGCATGACAATGACAGCAATTATATTAGCCGGTGGCCAGGGCACTCGAATGAAAAGTCCGTTGCCAAAAGTTTTACATCCTGTAGCAGGAAAACCGATGATCATCCGAACCTTGGAAGGTTGCCAACAGGCCGGGGTTCAGAATTTGCGACTTGTTGTTGGACATGGTCAGAATCTTGTGAAGTCTGTTTTAGACCCCATCCAGGAGATGCTACAAGTCAAAATATATGTACAGGACCAGCAGCTTGGAACCGCCGATGCTGTGAAAGCGGCGGACTTGGGTTCGTTGCAAGGTGATGTGCTGATTATGAATGGCGATCATCCATTAATTAAAACGGCTGACATCAAAAACTTTTTCGCTTCTTTCCAAAAATTAAACTTAGATCTGGCTGTATTCACAGTTGAAGTTTCAGAGAAAAATGATTTTGGTCGGATTGTGCGTGCGAATGGAAAATTGCAAAGTATTGTCGAAGTCAAAGAGGCCTCTGCTGAAGTTCTAAAAATCAAAGAGATCAACACCGGCATTTATGTCGTCAAAGCGGAAGTCCTACAAAAGTTAATTCCGCAGGTTAAGAATGAAAATGCTAAAAAAGAATTTTATTTAACGGATATTATTACGTTAGCTCGAGACAAAGCTCTGAAAGTGGATGCCATTTTATCTGAAAATGGTGATATTGCGCATGGAGTGAATAGTCAGATGGAATTGGCTGCAGCGACAGCAAAAGTGTACGCCTCGAATTGTGAGAAGTTATTAAATAATGGAGTGATCATTTTAGATCCCAAAACAACTTATATCGAAGACACTGTCATCGTCGGTGCCGGAGCTGTTCTGTATCCCGGAGTTTTTCTTCGGGGAAAAACCGCCATCGGTGCTTTTTCTGTTGTTGAACCAAACTGTTTTATTTCAGACTCAGTGATTAATGATGGCGTTCAAATTAAGGCTGGCAGTTATATTGAAAAAACAATTATCCATAGCCAGGCTTCAGTGGGGCCATATGCGAGATTACGGCCTGATACCACGATTGGGCAGGGCGCTCACGTGGGTAACTTTGTGGAAATGAAGAAAGTCAATTTTGGAGCCAAATCCAAAGCGGGACATCTGACTTATTTGGGTGATGCTGATATTGGTGAAGATGTGAATATTGGCTGCGGGACGATCACTTGCAATTATGCAGCAGATAAAAAGAAGTATAAAACAATTATTAAAGATCGCGTTTTTGTTGGCAGCGACACTCAGTTGGTCGCACCGGTGACTGTTGAGAGTGATTCGATTATAGCATCCGGAACAACCGTAACAAAAGATGTTCCAGCCGGGGCATTGGCCCTTTCGCGGACAGCCCAAGTTAACAAAGAGGGTTACGCGAAAAAATTTAAAAAGCCAGAAGACGGCAATAAGTAATTATTTAAGAATTGGAGATTCATCATGTGCGGAATCGTTGGTTATTTAGGTTTTCAAGATCCTAAAAAAGTAATCGTTGAAGGGTTGAAGCGTCTGGAGTATCGAGGTTATGACAGTGCTGGTATTGCCGTTATCCATGACAATAAAATTAAAACAGTTCGTGCCGAGGGCAAGCTCAAAGCTCTTGAAGACAAACTGGCCACAGAAAATTTTAACGGCCATCTGGGCATTGGGCACACGCGCTGGGCCACACATGGCGCTCCAGTAGAAAAAAATGCTCATCCCCACCGCGTTGGCGAAATCAGTATAGTGCACAATGGTATCATTGAAAATTATTTAGATATTAAACGTGAGTTGTTAGATCGTGGTGCAAAGATCAATTCAGATACGGATTCCGAATTGGTGGCGCATTTAATCAATGAAGAAGTTTTAAAAACTCAAAATTTATTTCAAGCCGTACAAAAAACATTAGGACGACTTGTGGGTGCTTTTTCGATTGTGGTGATTTGGGAAAAATCACCAGACGAGTTGGTAGCCTTTAAAGACGGCCCACCTTTGATTGTTGGTTTAGGCGACAAAGAAAATTTTATCATCAGTGATGTTCAAGCGGCACTTCAGTACACGAAAAATTACGTTTATTTAGAAGATCGTGAAATTGTTCATATTCAAAATAAAGAAGTACGCTATTTTTCTGCAGATGCTAAGCCCATAGAAAAAAAAGTAAACCATTTAAATTGGGGCACTGAGCAGATTGAAAAAATGGGTTTCAAGCATTTTATGTTGAAAGAAATTTACGAACAACCTCGTGCTGTTGCTGCAGCCATTCAGCCTCATTTGAATCCAGAGACTCACCAAATTGAAATTAAAAATTTAAACTTTAAAAGTTCTTCAAAAGAAGTTTTTAATAAAATTGAACGCATTTTATTTGTGGCTTGCGGAACCAGTTATTATGCGGCCCTGGTTGGCAAATACTTGATCGAAAAAACCAGTCGCGTTCCGGTGGATGTTGATGTCGCCAGTGAGTTTCGATATCGACAACCAATTATTCAAAAAAATACTTTGGTTGTTACCATTTCGCAAAGTGGTGAAACAGCGGATACTTTGGCGGCGCTTCGCTTGGCCAAAGATCTGAACACTCATACTCTCAGTATCACCAATGTTCCTCAGTCTTCAATTGATCGTGAGGCCGAGGGTCATTTGTATATGAATTCAGGAGTCGAAGTTGGCGTGGCCAGCACAAAAGCTTTTACTAGCACTTTGGCACTATTGAATTTATTAGCTTTAGAAATCGCAAAGGCGCGCGGCCATTTAACAGTGGCTGCTGAGAATCAAGCTGTTAAAAATTTGCTTGCAGTTCCAAGCCAGCTTGAAACTGTTTTGGCTTTTGATAAGTACTTTTCTGAAGCTGCTGAAAAATTAAAAGAGTTTAAAGGATTTTTATATCTGGGCCGTGGGGTGAGCTACCCCATAGCAATGGAAGGTGCTTTAAAATTAAAGGAATTAGCCTATCTGCATGCAGAGGGCTATGCTGCCGGAGAAATGAAACATGGTCCGTTGGCTTTGATTGATAGTCGCATGGCTATTGTCGTTGTTGCTCCAACAGATGATTTGATCGAAAAAACCGTGAGCAATCTTCAAGAGGCCAAAGCACGAGGTGGTAAGATTATATCAATCGGTACCGGCGAGAACGAAGCCTTGAAATCAATGAGTGAATATTACTTATCGTTACCTGTTGCGGATTGGATGACCAATCCATTAATAGCGACAGTGCCTTTACAATTGATGGCTTACCACTTGGCAGATAGTTTGGGTCTTGATGTGGATCAACCTAGAAATCTTGCGAAGTCTGTGACCGTCGAGTAAATGTCGAATTGAGTAAATCTGTATAACCAAAAACCTGGTCGACGAAATCAACAGTTTCGTCACCGCGGGCAAAGCCAAACTGCAGTTGCGAGTGGTATTTCTTATCTCGCAGTAGGGGCAGGATTTTTTTAAATCGCGACCATCTGGTGGCATCAGTATTCAGTCTTTTGGCTAGAAGACGGGCGTCGCGTAAATGAGCCCAACCCATATTGTAAGCGCTCAGTGCCTGAGCCCAGCGTTCGTAAGGTGAGAGCTTTATCGATGTCTTGTCGTAAAGATACTTTAAATAGAAAGCGCCGCCGCGTATGCTTTCGCTGGGATCTTCGCGGTCATCAACACCCACATATTTTGCCGTGTCTTTTGTTAACTGCATCAGGCCTTTAACTCCTGTATGGCTGGTGGCATCCTCATTCCATTTGGATTCCTGATAGGCGACAGCGGCAAGCAAAGTCCATGGGATTTGATTTTTTCGAGCATTTTTTTCGAATTGCTTTTTCCAGCGCGGCAATTTTTTTATAATATCGCTTTGAAAACGTCGATGTTCTAACAGTGACATTTTAAACTCAACAGATTCGTAGCGATCCCAAAATTTTCGAAGCTGTTTTTTTCGCGCTAAATTTTGAAACCAGGTGTGAATCATTTGATTTATTTCTTGCAGATCGTTTCTGCTAACCCAAAAAACAGAATCGGATTTTTTTGCAATCCAAAGGATATGGATTTGGGGGTAGTTCTGACTTTGTTTCAATGCAATACGAGAATCTGAGATGTAGCAGGTTTCAGGATACTTCAAAGTTTTGGTCAACAGCTCTTGCGCGGACAATTCTGTTTTTGTTGCAACTGTAGATAAGGTCTTAAATTTTTTAAGAAACCGTTTGTTTTGCAGAATATAAGAATACTGGGTGGGCACCCACAACTGGCTGTTATTGGTGGGACTTCCGCAAACCATTGAAAGCTTTAGATCATCGTATACAAACTGATGATGGCCTTCGAAATCAGAATTGATAGAAGGTGTTCGTGGAAAAATAAGATCAACGCGGTCATGATTCAAAAGATTCTCAGCCTGTTCTAAAGATTCAAATGATATCAACTTAATTTTGATCGAGTGATTTCTTGCAAACTCTGTTATCAAATCTTTTTCAAGGCTTCGCGTGATCAGATCCTGGTGAATCGCCACTTTAAGTGGACCCCGAAATGTAATCGCAGCGGCTTTTGCAGATGTGAAAAATCCATAGCAGCCACTCTCAGCGAGCAAAGTCGATAATGCCAGAATCGTAATGGCGATAGGTCTAGTCCAGAGTCGTTTCATGCAAGGGAATCTACATAGTATAGACCCAGTCAGAGGTCACTTTTTTTGCGCCTTGTTATGAAAGTATTTCCAGATTTCAAGAGGATGGATTCATTGCTTTTGAGTATCAAATTAGACGGTCATCACAGTTTGGTGTCATTTTGGTCTCATTGCGCCCTGTGCAAAAATTTCGTAGCTGACCCCGACATATGTCCAATTTCATCGAGACTTTGTTTTCATCTCGAAAATCTCATTTATGCTGAAGACGTTGAATTAAGAAACATAAGAAAGAGGTTTTTCATGAAGAAGAAGCTAATCCTAGCTGTCGGAGTTGCAGCGCTGATGGTTACGGCCTGTGTGTCGCAACAAAAATATTCAGATCGAAATGTTGCGGGTATTGCAGAAATTTTTCAGAAAAATATGGAAGAGTTCTCGACTCAGTTTTCTGATCAGCGACCGGCTCGTTTATTCACAACACAGGATATTAAAAAAATTGCATCGTCATCTAAGTTGGATCTAGTGGATGCTCGACTTATTCTTGATAATGATGCGTCTTTTGATTCTAAACTTGATATGATCAAGCGGGCTAAAAAAAGTATCCGCATGGTTTATTTTATCTATGCTGACGATGACAGTTCTTCGTTGATTACTCAGGAACTTATTAACAAGGCGAAATCTGGCGTTAAAGTGACATTGATTACTGATTTTATTACAAATTATGCGCGCCTTGATCATTTTAAAATGATGGCCTCTGAAGGAAAAGGAAACTTGAATGTTTATTTTTACAACTTTCCATCGAAACAAATTCAGACTGACGCCAAGTACATGACTTTTCCTTGCCCCGATGTCAAAGCGCCAACGGCAAGCCAATGTGCAGATTTTAAATCTCCATTAATGAAAGCAACTGCAAAACAAGAAACGACTCCTATGTCGAAACTATTTTTGGCGGGATTGTACGGTAAGAATGGAACAGCATTAAAAGTAGCAATGGGCTACGGTGCGGGTATTGATCCCGCGAAAATGAAAGCCATGAAAGACGAAACCGATACAGAAGAGATGGCTGTTATTTTTGATTTTTTTGAAACAGCAAAAGATGCTGCCAGCGGAAATATTTTTGCAAAGTTAAAAATGTCATCGGCTTTAGCATCCAATGGTGCCACACTTAATCCCGTTTTAAATGAAATGACAGGTCGACTTCCAACTTTGGGTACGACGTCACCAAAAGGCGAAATTTCACATGCTGCCCAATGGGATCATTTAACTGATTATGTCCATCACAAATTGGTTGTTATTGATGGAAATGAATTTCAATTGGGTGGGCGTAATATCGAAGATTCTTATCACATGAAATCTCGTCTTGGAGAAAAAGGAAAGTATATTTTCATGGATACGGATTTCTACGGACGCACTTCACCAGGTGGCGCGCGAGAAATCGAAGCATCATTTGATAAGATGATTAAATACTCTCCGGTTGCTGATATTTCGACTGTTCAGCGAGTGGTTCCAAATGATCTGATTAAGAATCCAGAATCATTGATGATGGCAACTGGTGCCTGTGTTCAGCAAGCCCAAGAGGGTAAAGTTCAAATGATGGCTATTGGAAGCTGTATTGAAGCGACTGCGCCAAAATTGCCAAACTTTAAGAATCAGGCAGCTCGTATTGCTGAATCAAAAACCGAGCTCGAGGCCTCTGTGGCTCGCTATTCGACAGAGTATGCTGGAAAAGTAAAAGCATTACGAGACAATTTTAGAAATAAACCTTACTCAGAAAATGTAGATAAATTTTCACCTTCAGATTTAGCAAACGCTGAAGTCTATTATTTAGAAAATGTTTCTTATAGTAAAAATGGTGAAGTGAAGCGTCGGGCTGGATCTCGTATTGGAGCAGAAGCAAAATACAGCAAGAATATCCACGCAGCTTGGTACCGTGGTTTAGAAAATGCGTGTAAAGTAAGTCGTGATGAAAAGCGTGAACAGCGCGTGATCATTCACTCTGCTTACTTATTCATGCCATCAGGCATGGTGCATCGATTAGCAAAGATGATGAACGGCGACTACGGAGACTGTTCGCGCGTTCGCATTACTTTTTTGACAAACTCTATTGAAACAACTGATCTAAATGTGATCAATATTTTCTCTCGATATCAAATGGAAGAGTTGATTAAGCATCATTCAAGTCTTGTTCGTTATGAAAGTTCATTCAATAAAGATAATGCGGGTGTCTCTAAGTACAAACGCTTCTTCCCAGCTTTGGATTTCTATGAATACAACGCTTCAAGTGTAGGAACTGGAATTTCATTACACACGAAATTATCTGTTCTGGGTGATGATATTATTATCGGATCAGCAAATGCGGATGTTCGTTCTTACTATATGGATACCAACAATGGTGTGCTGATCCGTGGCGCGAAAGATTTTAATCAAGACTATATTAATTACGTTGATAGCATCTTGAATGATAAATCAAAATCGACAAGCTTGGTTCACAAGTACACAGAGATGACAGCTGATCATATGAAGGCTGAGAACAAAGCATTGCTGGGATTCATGAAGCAGCGTTGGGACAAGAAGAATAAGCTTACTCCGGAGCGCCAAGCTCAAATTTTAGGTTATATCGATGGTTTGGGTGGAAAAATAACATACACGACAAAGCGTATGCTTAATTTCCGTGGCGATTTCGAAGAACTTAAGTTCCAAGACAATCAAGGTTCATTATCAGAAGTCGAGCGCGAGCTCAACAATCTGGCGAATGGCTTTGATGATATGTTCAAAGTGCTTTAAACTTTTTATAAGTACTAACAATAAGTACTAACAATAAGTACTTCATAAAATAAGAGCATTTCGGGTTTTAAAAAATCGGATCGAAAGATCCGATTTTTTTTCATCACACACCCTAGACTAAAATCCAGCGATTTTATTTTAGCTCGTTGGATTTCCAGTTTTGTAAAGCTGCTCGAGCACGTTCAATTTGTTTTTGTTTTTTTTCTTTTTTGTCTTTCAGATCTTCGGGCCATGGTGGAATCAATGAAAAGTTGATGTTTGTTGGTTGAAAATGGTTCGCGCGAAAGGGATCTGTTATTGCCTCAAGCAAAGATCCAAGGGCAGAATCCCGTGGCGGTGGATTAAAGGAATGGTCTTGTGTTTTTTGTTGAATAAAATGAGCCACTAATAATCCAATACAAGTGGATTCAAAATAACCCTCTACTCCTGTAATTTGTCCGGCAAAGAATAACCACGGATCATTTTTGCTACTAAGGTCTTTATTCAATCTTTTTGGTGAATTGATATATAGATTTCTATGGATGCTTCCTAATTTTAAAAACTCTGCATTTTCTAAACCTGGAATCATACGAAACACGCGAGTTTGTTCGCCGTAAGCCATGCGGGTTTGAAATCCGACCATGTTGTAAGCGGTTGCCTCTTTGTTATCTTGGCGCAATTGCACGACGGCAAAGGGATAGCGCCCGGTCTTTGGATTTGTTAAGCCAACGGGTTTCATCGGTCCAAATCGGGGAGTCTGAATTCCGCGCTCGACCATTGTTTCAATAGGCATGCAGCCTTCGAAAAAATCAGTGGTTTCGAAATGCTTGGGTTCAATTTTTCGCGCGTTTTGAATTTCTTCGATAAACTTAAAATACTGCTCTTTATCAAACGGGCAGTTGTAATAATCCGGAGTGCCTTTATCGTAGCGATCCGCTTTCCAGGCAATATCCTTATTGATGGAATCCGTATCAATAATAGGGGCGATGGCATCGAAGAAATAAAGAAAATCATCTCCAAAATGTTTCTGTAAACTCAGTGCTAAATCCTCATCGGTTAGTGGACCTGTTGCGATGACCGCTGGTCGCGGAAGATCGTCTAACGATTTGATAATTTCATTTTTAATTTCAATTTTAGGATGAGCTTTAATTAATGCCGTAACTTTTTCTGCAAATACGTCGCGATCTATTCCCAGGGCTTGGCCTGCAGGGACGGCATGCTCTTTTGCTGTTTTCAAAATCTGGCAATTTAATTGCTCAGCTTCCCATTTCAGCTGACCAGTTGCAGAATGCTCGCCCAGGCTGCCAAAGGAATTAGAGCATACAAGCTCAGCAAAATTTGTTGTTTTATGTGCGGGCGTTTGTTTAACAGCACGCATTTCGTAAAGCGCGACATTAAAGCCCATATTGGCCAATTGAAGCGCACATTCGCTGCCAGCTAGGCCTGCGCCGACAACAGCGATATTTTGTAAATTTAAAGGCTTCTGTGTTTCCATATTGAGCTGTTTTCCAGTCTGGTTATCTGACAATCCTGTCTGTGGAGTCTTTTAATATTCCCAGGAATCCCAAGACATCCGCGATATCAAAGGTATCTGGTGGGTTTAGACTTTTCATTCGAAAAATGCAACCCTTTGTGCTACAAAATGAACATGTCGCAGAACGATTTCAAATCAAAATTCCAAACCGGTGCCGAAGTTTTACAAAAGCTTTTAGAGTCGCAGGCAGGTCCCGTATCGGATCAGTATTTGAGATGGAAATTGTGGCTCAATTGGAAAGATATTGTAGGACCTACGGTCTCCGCACACTCAGAACCTGTGTCCTATCGAAATGGCTTGTTGTGGCTGTGGGTTGAAAACTCAGTGTGGATGCAACAAATGGGGTTTATGGCCGAATCGATCAAAGATGCAATCAATAAAAAATTCCGCCCAGGCTTCGTTCGCGAAATCCGCTTCACCCAAGACCGTCGCCAAGTCCCCAACGCCGAAAACGAAGTCTTCCGCGACCAAGTCAAAAAATTCCTAAAATAGTTTCTCGAATTACTACTCGGTTTGGATGTCACGACTATCACGACATCCGTATTTCATCCAAAGCTCTTGCTATTGCGCGGTCTCTTCGGGTATCGGTCACCCGCGGATCTTGCATTCTAATAGCTCATGAAAACAAAACAGCAAAATCTGATTCAAAAAAACTCTTCTGGTCTTGTGCATGGTGGAGAATATCGTAAACATCGGCGAGGGCGAGGTGCTCGGCCACTGACGACAAAGCACTCCCATCATATTGTCTTTAAGATTAATCCAAAAAATTTACTTAACCGCAGCTTTCGACATCCGAAAAATTTTAAGTTTGTGCAATTTTTGCTGAATCGATATGCCAAAAGATTTTTTGTTAAGATTGAGCAGATTAGTTATCAGCATAACCATATTCATATTATGGCTCGTTGCTCGCGTCGAACCAACTTTCATCATTTTTTTCGAGTTTTTGCAGGACAGATTGCTCAAAATTTGAAAGTGAAAATTGATATTCCGAAGGAAACACCAAGAGGAGTGACCGATACCCCAACCAATGATCGGGAGCAAGGTTGTACTCGGCGTGGAGCTAAAATGGCTACGGCTTTGTGGCCTCAGCGTCCGTTTAGTCGGATTGTTCGGGGGTGGAAGAACTATTTAACTCTTCGAAATTACATTCAGTTGAATGAGCTAGAAGTGAACGGAGTTATTCCTTATCAAAAGAATCGCACGCGGAATATGTCTCGAGATCAACTTGAAAGACTGTGGTTGATGGGGGGTGACCGATACCCCCTCGGAGAGAATTGGAGTGATTGCACTTCCGCGTACCCCCGAGAGACCGATACCCCTCGGCGAGCCGAAGGACGCTCGAGTAAGAGTTCCGATTAGTCTTCGACGGAGGATTTTAGGATTTGTTTTATTTGTTGGTTTTTTTGACCGGCTCCGAGCATGTTTTTGATGCGTTCGTGGATGGATCTGTCGTTGATTAGGGCGCCCAGCGTGCCTTCGCCTTTGTCGATTTTATCGATGACGTGTTCCAACTTTGTCATTGAACGGTCCAGGCTTCCGGTTTTCAGCGTGCTGTTTAAACGTTGTGATACTTCGGATAAGTTGCCGGCGGTTGAATCCAATTTGGCAATCAATGATGGAATTTTATTCTGATCAGTCACAGAGCGTAAAAGTTTTTGAAAATCACCGATAGCATCGAATAATTTTTCACTCTCATTTCCCCGTTTGCTCAGGACAGACAAAATATCATTGCCATAATCAGCTAACATCTCGTCATTATGTTGAACAAATTCACTGATGTTCGTGCCGGGAGTAATAAATAAAAATTTATCTCCAAGGGCTCCTTGAGTTCTTAGTTCAATTCGACTGTCCTTTCGAATTTTATTTTTATAGACAGCATCGATGCGGATAATAACTTTAACAAGATTTCGGTCACCATCAAAACTAATTCCATCGACATTACCAACTTTAACACCAGATAAAGAAACCAAACTGCCTTTGTTAAGTCCTTGAACGGAATCAAAGTAAGCTCGAACTAGAAACACCTCTTGAAAATAAGATTTATTAGAGCCAAGTGTGAAAATAGAGCCCAACAGCACAAAAAGTCCAATAGCTAAAAAGGCGCCGACTTTAGTTTGTGTCATATAATTATCCCCTCGATAAATTGATTGATCATGCTCTGTGGAGAATCTTTGAGTTGCGCTAACGTACCCTGCTCGATGATTCGTTTATCTTTTAAAAAGGCAAATTTATCGCAAACAGCAAATGCTGTGGGCATGTCATGGGTTACAAGTATCGAAGTCACGCCTTTTGCTTTCAGACGAAGAATGAGATCTTGAATCTTTTTTGTATTGTAGGGATCAAGTCCGGCAGTGGGTTCATCATACAAAATAATTTCAGGTTCAAGCATCATCGCACGCGCCAATCCGACGCGCTTTTGCATACCACCAGAAAGTTCTCCTGGGAAAAGACTTTCGGTATCATTCAATCCAAAATCATTGAGTTGCTGAGTGATTTTATCTTTAATCTGCTGTTTGTTCAATTCAGTGTGTTCAAGAAGGGGGTAAGCCAAATTCTCAAAAACCGTCATCGAATCAAATAAAGCACCACCTTGAAAAGCATAACCAACTTTTTTACGAATTTGAAGCCATTGAATTTCAGAGAACCCAACAATTTCTTGATCATTAATTTGGATGGATCCACCATCAGATTTTTCAAGTCCAATCAAACTTCTCAGCAGAACTGATTTTCCCGTTCCAGAGCCTCCAACCAAACCAAGACATTCCCCTTTTCGAACGTAGAAAGAAACATCTTCGTGGATGGTTTTAGTACCAAAATTCTTTTTGAAATTGCGGACTTCGATTACAGCCATTTTTCAATTATCCAAAATACTTTTGAAAGGAAAAAATCTCCGACTAAAATCAGCAATGATGAGGCCACAACCGCTTTGCGAGTTGCAATACCAACCTCTTGAGTTCCATTCTTAACTTGCAGACCGTAAAAACACGACGGAACAGCAATAAAAAGAGCAAAGAAAAACGTTTTTCCAAATCCAGCCAGGTAATCCATAATATTTGAGGTTTCAATGACACGTTGATAGTAAAATTGAAAATCAATATTTAACTCGTAGGCTCCAATAAGCATACCACCAATATTTCCAACCAAGTTTGCAAATGCCGCTAGTATTGGTAAGACAATTAAACAGGCTAAAATACGCGGGATAACAATTCTTTTAATTGGAGATGTTCCCAGAGCACGAATGGCATCAATTTGCTGAGTCACCATCATCGAGCCAATTTCACTGGCAATTCCAGCTCCAACTCGAGCGGCAAGCATTAAGCTGGTAAAAACAGGTCCCATTTCTCGTAAGATAGTCGAAGCCACCAAGCGAGGGACATATGGTTTTCCACCAAATTTTTCAAGGCCCAAACCATACTGAAGGGCCATCACCATACCAGTAGATCCTGCGGTGATTAATACCAAAGGCATTGAGCGCACGCCAACAAGGTAAATTTGATCAGCAAGTAATCCCCAATAAAAAGGGCGATGAAAACCTTCGCGAAGACAATCTCTAATTAAGTAAACGATTCCACCTAAAAAATAAAGTTGCTCTTCAGCCCAGTCTTTGAAAGTCGAAGAGGGTGTCGTTATCATTTGAACTTTAAACTCTTTAGAAATGTATCAAATGAAGTTTGATCTTGTTGCAGTTGTTCGGGTTTTCCAGACAAAGAAACAAGATATCCACAGTTTAAGCGTTTAAAAGCAAGCGATCTGATTTGAATTTGATTGCCTTCAACCTGGCCATCGATTGTGCGAAAAAGAGCCGGTTTATTTTGATAGGGAGTTGTTTTCTCGTTGAGACGAGTCGCATTGTCGATGGATTCTTCCATATAACGTTGCAAATCAGTTAATGAAAGCGGATTCCCCGGTTGGCAATCCGAGAATATAGAGATCACATTGCCAGTGACTCGATTTTTCCATGACGGATAAACCGAACGTTTTAAGTCAACAAAAGGATCTGCGGGTGCCAGAAAGCTGACTTCTTTAGAAAATGTTGGCGGCTTCTCTTTTAATAATGAAGAGACGCAAGAAACAAGTAGAAATGGAATAGTGATAATAAAAAGTGTGGCAACGAGTTGTTTTTTCATGATGATTCCATAAGTATGTTCATAGATTGCATTGACGTCTAGTCTAAATCTACTTGCTATCATTCAAAATAAACTGTCATTATTTTGTCACCTGATGCCAAAATAATACGGACAATTTTTCCTAGCCTCGAAAATAACCGTCAATGGGCTTACTCATTAGTGGCACTTGAAATGCTTTTTGTAATGAATAGATGAAAACCATAAAAATACTTTTGATTGTAATTTGTATGCTGACTCTGCAATTAGTCCAGTCGCGTGAACTTCAAGGTCTAGTTAAAAATCAAGGTGAAACATATAACTTTGAACTAGCTGGACAAAAGAACTGGGACTATGACCTCAAGCGAGTTAAAGGCAAAGAGAACACCAAGATTCTTTTGATTGTTAAAACCACTGATGAAAGTTCAATTTCAAAAATTTCTAATATCGAAAATCCTTTTGTTCGTTCTGTGCAGGTTAAACAGATGCCCCAAGAAAGCAAATGGCTGATTGAATTTGTGTTAAAAGACGACACAATTGATACTTTTGATTATCTTACTGATCAACCATCTAAGCTTATTGTTGATTTTTATGTTAATGAAAGTAAAAGAGACGCATTGATTGCGCGTGGTCAGGAAAAACCAAAGACAACTGAAAAAAAGAAAAAACCTCAGATTCTCAGTGCAAATCGATCCGATCAGCCAGAGCGCAAGCCAGCCCAGGCGGATTACTTGAAAATTGATGAACCCGGAGGTATTGAAACATCGACTTTACTTAAAGCAGGACTAAGTGATGGTGCCGATTCTTTTTTTAGCAGATTTGTTGTTCGCGATGTTGAAATCAATGAACGTTCTATTTTAAAAAGTGATAATAATTATTACTTAAAGTTTCCGATGCTTGAGATGGAGTTTCTTTTTTGGAACACCATGAAGAAAAATCCACCAATATATCAGTTTCAAGATGAAAAATCAGAAGAGAATAAGCAAGTTAAGCTATTAAAACTGCTTTTCGATAAAAAGCGCTATTTGGTATTTAAACAAACTGCCGATTGGTTCGAGAACAAATTTCCAAAATCAAAATATCTGGAATCAATTGCCTATATGAAGGGTGATGCCCTTCAAGCGCTTTGGCGCCAAGAGAACAATGATAAATTTTATGAACTGGCGCAGTTTGCATATACTCAAGCACTTTCTAAGTACCCAACATCAGCGTTAGCAGAACGAACATCATTGATGTTGGGATTATTGGCTGTTGATAAGTTGGATTTTATGACAGCTATTCGTCGTTTTGCGAGTCATATTGAGAATAATCATTTCAAAGATAGAATTTCAAATGAATACGCAAGGCTGGGGTTGGGTTATAGCTATTCTAAAATCAATAAACTCAGCGATGCGGTTAAAGAAATGGATAATCTCGAGAAGGACAGCAAAAATGAATTGGTTCAGGCTGAGGCTGCATTTCGACGAGCTGATTTTTATTTTGATGCCAATCAATTTGATGGTGCTATTTCAAATTACAATGCGGCATTGCTCAAATACGAAAAGCATGCCGGTTTTTTCCCCAACACACCATTTAATAAAATGGAAAGCTTTTTTTGGAAAAAGAAATACAAAGAAGCCCATCAATCAGGTCTCGAGTTTGCTCAAAAATTTCCATCACATCCATTTGCACCGTATGCACTGACTCGTGTCGGTGAGCTCTTAGAAATTTTAGGCGCCGAGCAATCACGAGCGATCGGTTCATTTTTGGAAACGTACTTTCGCTATGGCGATAGTCCTAAAACCATTGTGGCTCAGTTGCATTTACTGAGTACTCGCATGAAGGGTATGAAAGAAGAAGAGCTTCAACAAACATTAGTAAAAATGGAAGCGCTTAGTAAAAAAAGCGAACTTATCAATGTTGATCAGTTTAAAACAACTATGATTTCTGATGGTTTTACTCGTCGAATGGAGTACGAGAAAGCGATTCAAATTCTTTCGGATTTCTTTCAAAAAAATCCGAATCGTCCAGATTCAAAACAAGTAACCCGACGAATAGTTCGAAACATTTTTGACCAAATTAAATATTTTTCAGACAATGGAAAATACCGTGACGTCCTTAAAACATATCAAAAATACGCGGACACGTGGTTGAAGCATCAAGATCGTATTGATACGGATTTTTATCTTGGACTTGCCTACGAAAAAGCCGGAGATTTCGAAGTGGCTCTTGAAAAGTATAAAAAAACATATCAAAACATGCAGGCTGTAAAAGGAACAGAACGCGAGAAGTGGATTTCTGTTACGGAAAGTTTACCATCAGAAGATGAATTAAGTCTAAGAATTGCGGATTGTTATTTTCAAGCTAAGGATTTTCAAAGTGCTTACACACAACTTGAAAAAATAAAAAATCCACATTTGCTGGGTGAAGTCGAACAGGTTCAGCGCGTTCAATTGGCATCACACCTTTATGAGCAAAAAGGTGATTTAGATACTGCAATGAGATACTTATCAGAGCTTATTCGCGTTTGGAACGGAAAACCTGAATTAACTGTTGATGCATTGATGGAGCTGGCGGATATGCAGTACAAGAAAAATTCTATTGCGGATGCTCAGGAAAGTCTGAAAAAAGTAGTGGATATTGCGGTGGAAAATAAGAAAGTTAACCCGCGTCAGATCGTTCGTGCCGCTAATTTTTCAGCAAATATTTATTTAAAAGAAAATCAACAGGACGAGGCTGCAAAACGCTACAGTTTTATTTTAGAAAAATATGATGATCAGCTCAATTTGGCTGAAGAGCGTTTTAAGCTCGGAGAAATTTATTTTAAAAAAGGCGAGTTGAAACGAGCTGAAACCATTTGGAGTAAGCTTCGTGGCGAGAATGCTGCGGTTTGGACTCGGATTTCTCGTAATAAACTACAAGAAGCTCAATGGAATGATGATTACAAAAAATACTTGAAGCGAATTCCAGCTATGTCACAAATGGAGGCTCAGCAATGAATTCAATCGAATATGGATCCATTCAAGTGAAGTCATTCTCGATGCTCAATATTTTAAAAAGCCTTCACGATATTTCAGAATCTGAGTTGATTTTTATCGTTGGAGAAAAAGGCACTGGCAAAACATTTTTAGCAAATCATATTCAGAATCATGTTCTTAAGAATCCAAACTTAATAGTTTCGGATTCTTATCAGACTCGAAGTTTGAATGGCATCTTTACACTGACTACAAACGAATGGAATGAAGTGAGTGCAAAAATCAAAGTTTCATACCGGTTAATAAAAATGCCTAGTTTATGTGATCGAAAAGCAGATTTGGCCTTATTGGCTGAGTTTTTTTTGCAGGTACTGAGTCTTATGAATAATAAACCAAAGGTGAAGCTAACCGAAAAGGCTTTGGAAAAAATCTTACAGTATGGTTGGCCAGGTCAGTTCTATGAATTCGAATCTGTTCTTGAAGAGGCTCTGTTGCTGGCTGAGAATAGTAATCTGATCGAGCCTCAGTTTTTACAAATGGGTCCAGCCACTATTGAAGTGGGTGTGCCGACGGGAATGAAACTCGAAGAATTAGAGAGAAAATATATTTTACAAACTCTTTACTTTGTTCACCAGAATCGCACCAAAGCCGCTGAAATTCTTGGAATATCGATTCGCACGTTACGAAATAAAATAAACCAATATCGAACTGAGGGGTATTTATGAGTAGCATTTTTGACAAAACAACGGACGCATTAGCCACCGCGATAAAAATGCGCCAGATGCGCCATAACGTTACCTCGTCTAATATTGCTAATGCGGAAACGCCTCATTATCATGCTAAGAAATTAGATTTTGAAAATGCGCTAGCTGCCGCATTAGATATGGATGGCATGAATAGCTTAGCCACGGCGGATTCTCAACACTTTGCAGTTGGTACAAAGCCTGCCGTTAGTCCAGATATTTACGAAAATCCGGATGTGGCCATGAATAATGATGGCAACACAGTAGACATGGAAAAAGAAATGTCTGCTCTTCAAGAAAATTCAATTATGTACAAGACGGCGTTGCAATTGATCAATAAAAAAATGGCGGCACTAAAATACGCCATTAGCGAAAGTCGATAGTTGAATAATAATAGTTAAATAATAATTTAAAAATAGTCGTCGTCAGAAAGTGAGCTAGACCATGTCAGATTTTATGTCAGGACTTCGAATCAGCGGAAGTGGCCTTTCGGCCCAGCGGGCGCGAATGAATACAATATCTTCGAACATTGCAAACATCAATACCACAAGGACTCCCGAAGGGGGACCGTATCGACGGAAGGATGTTGTTTTTGAGTCCATGCCAGACGCAGCATCATTTGGAGATGTGATGGGTGTGAACGATCCCAAGTCTGATTTTCAGCGGGTTCAAGTGACAGATGTAGTTTATGATAAGAAAGCTCCGATTTTAAAATATGATCCATCCCACGCAGATGCGAACGAAGATGGATATGTGGCATATCCCAATGTGAATTTGATGGAAGAGATGACCAATATGATACAGGCGACTCGTTCGTACGAGGCTAACGTACAGGCTATTCAAGCGAGTAAAGATATGGCTTTAAGTGCACTAGAAATTGGTAGATAATGAGAAGGTGACGCACCTTTGATTGAAGGAGTATAGACCATGGATGGTTTAACAATATCAAATGCAAATCGTTTTTTAGAAACGGCAAATTTAGAAGGTAAAAATTCTAAAGTTGATTTAAATTCAATTTCTTCATCAGGAACTGCGGGTCCTTCTTTTGCGGATACGCTTAAAGAAGCTGTCAACAATGTAAATCAGATTCATCTCGATGCAGATAAAAAAGCGCAAGAACTGGCAACCGGTAAAACGGATGATATTGCCGGAGTGATGTTGGCCAGCGAAAAAGCAGACATCGCACTTCGTACTATGGTGCAAGTTCGTAATAAAATTATCGATGCTTATCAAGAAATCATGAAGATGCAGGTGTGATGTGGAGAAGATTTTTGGCGGTATTGTTGGTCAGTTTCAAGAATTCTATAAGTCCCTAGGTCCAACCAAGCGCCTGGCATTACTGGCATCATTTTTTGTTGCTGTGGTGACAGTGGGTTCCGTTGTCTTTATGGCTTCAGGTAAAGATTATGCAGTTTTGTTAAAGGATTTGCCGTCTGACCAGGTGCCAACGATTATTGGTAAACTTGGAGAAAAAAGTATTCCTTATCAAATCCGAGAAAATGGATCATCTGTAACCATTTTGGTTCCAAAAGATTTTTTAAGTGCAACTTTGATGCAATTGTCGTCTGAAGTTGGATCTTCAAAAATGGGATCAATAGGATTAGAGATTTTTGATAAGCAAGAGTTTGGAATTAATTCCTATGCGCAGAAAATTAATTACCAACGCGCCTTGCAAGGTGAATTGATTCGCGCCATTAATACCTTAAATGCTGTGAAGCAATCAAAAGTCATTCTTGCGCTTCCGGCAAAGAAAACAATTATGGAAGAATCCTCTCCTCCTTCAGCTTCGGTTGTGGTTGAGTTGCATCCCGGGAAAGAACTCTCCAGTGAGCAGGTGCGAGGCATTCGATTTTTGGTTGCCAATGCCGTTGAAGGAATGGACGTTGATCATGTAACGGTATTGGATGAGCGCGGAAAAATGATTTCTCGTCAATCAGACGGATCAACCGGTGCTTCAAGTGATATCATGGAGCTTAAGCAAAAAGTTGAAAAAGATTTAGAATCACGAATTGAATCGATTCTTTCAAAAGTTGTTGGCCATGGTAAAATCGTGGCTCGAGTGGATGCCACGATTAATCATAAGGTCGTTTCTGCAGTAGAAGAATCAGTAGATCCCGATAAAACAGCGGTTTTGTCGCAACAAACTCAGGAAGAATCTTTAGATGGGTCACGGTCAAATCCAACCGGAGTGCCGGGTTCAAGATCAAATATTCCGGGTGCTGAAGACAATAATGGTCAGGTTGGTTTCAAGCAAGACGTCAAAAAAGAACTCAAAACGGTGAACTATCAAGTTCCGAAGACTATTCGAAATATTAAAGAAGCTGCTGGTAATATTGAAAAAATCAGTGTGGCCGTATTGATTGATAGCGTTCCGACCACAGTGACAGGTGCTGATGGAAAAACAGAAACAAAATGGAACCCACGAACGGCAGAAGAGATTGCAAAGTATGAATCTCTTGTCAAAAATGCCATCGGATTTGTTGCTGCTCGCGGAGACAATGTCAAAATTGAATCAATTCAATTTCAACCAGAAGATTTTACCGAAAGCGAAAAAATCCTTACTGTTCTTGAAAAGAAAAAACTTGTTCAGTCTTTATTTAAATGGGGCTTGTTGGGTTTTGCGTTGCTTTTATTTTTCTTTATGGTGGTTCGTCCATTTATGCAATGGATTACAGATTCATTCACAGATTCTGTGGAGGACATGTTGCCTCGCACGATTGAAGAACTTGAAGAGTTACAATCTGTTGATAATTCATTGCCTGGTATGAATGGAGTGCTTCCGATTCTTCATGAATCAGTGGATCCAGAAAAAGCTGAAAGTGAATTATTGAAAGATCGTATTATGAATCTTATCGATCGTGATGAAGAAAAAGCGTCCAGTGCAATCAACATGTGGGTTTCACGGAAGGAATAACCTGTGCGAGCAATGAAAATCGAGAATTTAGATTATGATACCCTGCGCGGAATAGATAAGGCCGCCATTTTAATCAATTATCTTGGAAAAGAAGCGATCAAAGTTTTATTTACAAAAATGGATGATGGCGACATTCGTAAACTGATCCATTTGATGTCCAAGTTTAAAGTTGTTCCTGTTCATATTACAAAGCGTGTGCTTGAAGATTATTACGAAATGATCAGTGAAGCGGAAGATTTTATTTTTTCAGATCAAATGGCCAACAAGGATACGATTATTGAAGCCCTGGGTGAAGAGCGCGCCCGCGGAATTATGGGTGGTCTAAATATTTCATCGGGCTCTGGCCGTACTTTAGAATCACTTGAAATGGTGGATGCAAAAGCATTATCAACTTTCTTAGTGAATGAACATCCTCAGACTGTTGCCGTGATTCTGGCCCATCTCGAGCCAGAGAAAAAGGGCGAAGTTTTACGTCGGTTACCTGAATCTTTGCAAGCTGAAGTTGTTTTACGTATGGCAAATTTAGAGAACGTAGATCCTGAGTTGATTGCGGATATCGATAAAGTATTGAAGAATCAGCTTTCCAACACTCATACAATCGAACAAGCGTCTCTTGGTGGTGTGCAGCCAGTCGCAGAGATGCTGAACGTTATGGATAAAAATACAGAACAATCAATTATGTCTCGTTTAGAAGAGAAAGATCCATTATTGGCTGAAGAAATTCGCAAACTGATGTTTGTCTTTGAAGATGTTACTAAAATTGATGATCGCGGCATTCAGATTTTACTTAAAGAAATTCCAAATGACCGTTTGTTATTGGCATTGAAAACAGCAAATGAAGAAATTCGAGCAAAAATATTCAAAAATATTTCAGCGCGTGCAGCGGAAATGCTGCGAGAGGATCTTTCGAATATGGGACCAGCGAGATTGTCTGACGTTGAGACAGCACAACAGGAGATCGTCAATGTCGCACGTCGTTTAGAGGGCGAGGGAAAAATTATTATAGCTCGTGGTGGTACAGAAGATGCCATGGTCTAGTAAATCTCATGCGACCGATAAGTCTAATGTGCTGAAAAAAAGCAACGAAAATTCGTTGGGTTCGGATATATCCGTATTGAACTATGTGCCAAAGCAAATTCAGTTTGGTACTCCGGAAGCCGCCTTAGAGTATCTCCGAGAAAAAGAAAAAGGATCTGATTTTGTAATGAGTGATGTCCTTCGTCAAACAACAGGCGTGGATTCAATCGAAAAAATTTCTGAAGAAACAAAAATTGAGAATAAAGTTTTAGAAAAATTAGCATTGGTGCAAGAAGAGGCTTATCAAAAAGCTTATGAACTGGGTTTGGAAGAAGGCCGAGAAAAAGCTTATACCGAGAGAACAAATGATATTAATTTTAATCTATCTCAATTAGAAGAGATGATGAATCATTTGACTCTTTTAAAAGAGGAAATGGTTCAACAGAACGAAAGCCATATTATTCAATTGGTATACGATATTGCACGTCGGATTGCATTTGATCATATTGAAGAAAAGCCAGAAGTGGTTATTTCGGTCATAAAGCATGCCATTGAAATGGCTCAGGCCGATGAAGAAGTGAATGTTTTAATTTGCGCGACTCAGGTGGATTTTCTTGAGCGTATGAAAAATCAAATGGGACGGGAATTTGAATTTTTAAAGAAAGTTCGATTTCAAGTTTCTGATCAAGTGACGTCTGGTGGTTGTATTGTTGAAACAAATTACGGAGTTGTTGATGCACGAATTGAAGAGCGCGTTAATAAACTGTGGTCTGAGATGAAGCAAGCCTTGCCACGAGTTAAATCACCGATCACGTAACGAAAGAATGTCTCCATGGAATTAGATCTCAGCAAGTACTATAATATTCTGAATAATACTCACTTGACGAAAGATAGTGGCAAAGTCACGGATGTGACTGGATTGCTGATCAAGGGTTATATTCCTGGTGTGAGTGTTGGTAGTATCTGTGAAATACAAGGTTCACAGATGAATAAATCAATTCTTGCTGAAGTGGTTGGATTTAAAGATAAGCAAGTTTTGATGATGAGCTTATCTGATATGCGTGGAATTTCAATGGGATCAAAAATTACACTTTCAAAATCAGTCGCCACGGTCAGGGTCAGCGAGGAGTTGCTGGGGCGAGTTGTGGATGGTTTGGCGCAGCCTTTGGATGGTAAACCCGAGCTCGAAATGATCAAAGAAGTCCCGTTATATGCAGAAATTGTGAACCCTTTAAATCGAAAACCTATTCGACAAAGCCTTGATGTGGGTGTTCGAGCGATTAATTCTACTCTAACGGTGGGGCGTGGGCAGCGAGTTGCGATTATGGCAGGTTCAGGTGTTGGAAAATCAGTATTGATGGGAATGATGGCTCAACAAACTGAAGCTGATGTTAATGTGATTGCACTTATTGGCGAACGTGGTCGAGAAGTTCGTGAGTTTATCGAAAATGAATTAGGCCCAGAAGGCATGAAGAAGACTGTCGTGGTTTGTGTGACCAGTGATCAAAGTCCATTGCTGAGGATGCGTGGAGCTTATGTGGCTACGGCTATTGCTGAGTATTTTTCTGGTCAAGGAAAGAATGTTCTTTTGGTTATGGATTCAGTGACTCGATTCGCAATGGCACTACGAGAAATTGGTTTAAGTATCGGAGAACCGCCAAGTACACGTGGCTATACGCCCTCTGTATTTTCAACTCTTCCAAAACTTTTAGAACGAGCGGGAAATTTTGAAAACTCGGGATCGATCACTGGTTTTTATACAACTCTTGTTGAAAGTGATGATATGAACGATCCCATTGGAGATGCTGTGCGTTCTATTGTGGATGGGCACATCGTTTTATCGCGAGATCTTGCTCATAAAGGACATTTTCCAGCAATTGATATTTTACAAAGTGCCAGTCGGGTTATGAAGGCTGTCAGTGCACCAGAGCATGCGCGGAATGCGATGAAGCTCCGTGAAATTCTGGCAATTTATAAAGAATCTGAAGATCTTATTAACATTGGTGCTTATAAGGCCGGTGCTAATCCAAAAATTGATAAGGCAATTAAATCTATTGATGCGATCAATGATTTTTTAAAACAACGCACAGATGATCGCAGCAATATGAACCAGTGTTTAAAACAGCTCATGCAAATTACGGCCGGATTGTAACGTTCATAAAAAAATTCATGGGGAATAGTGAAAAAATTCAAATTTTCTTTAGATAAAGTTCTGCTTCAACGTGAGATTCAAGTGGATCTTGCGCAAAAAGAATTTGCCGAAGCTGGGCGAATATTTGATCAAGAAGAAAAAAAATTGGAAGAGATGAAAAGCCAAAAAGAAGCAGCCTTTTTACAGCGTCAAGAGATCGTCCAGGGATCTACGTCTTGGACAAGTTCCGTAGAGCAGATTAATAATTTCCTTCAAGGGCAAGACCTTCGCATTAAAAAACAGAACGAACGTCTGCTTGAAGCCATAAAAGTAGTCGAGTCCAGACGTGAAATTTTGCAGCAAGCGCAAACTGAGGCTAAAATGATTGAGAGACTTCGTGAAAATAAAAAAAGAGCTTATTTCAAGGAAGTTTCACTGAAAGAACAACAAGAGATTGATGAACTAACAGTTATACGATTTGGCCGAGTGGATAATAAATAAAAATTTTTTCCAGGATGGAAAGAATAATTAAGGATGTCATGAAGACAGGTTACGATCAGTTCTTTAAAAAAGCGAAGCAAACTGCGACTGCACAATCACGTACAGAGAAAGTTAGGTCCCTTCGTCGAAAAACAAAAGAAAAAAGTCGATTTCCACTTTTTCAGTTCGCATTATTTTTAATGTTCGGTGTAGCTGGGTTTATTGCTCTTGAAAATATTGATGAAATTGAAAATCAATGGAAGAAAATTGATATTTCTATGTCAAGCGCCTATGCTCAAGACACTCCTCCAGTTGATGCGAAGCCGGCTCCCACTGCTGAGACTGTTCCGGCTGTAACAGAAGCCAAAAAAACTGCTGATGATTCAGATTACTTGTTTAAGCTGGCAGAACGAAAAAAAGTTCTTGATCAGCGCGAAGAAGATTTGAATCGATTAGCTGCGGAAATTGAAAAACAAAAAAATGAAATTGAAGAAAAAATTAAAAAAATTGAAGAGACGCGTTCAAAAATCTCATCAGTGCTGGAAGAGAAAATTAAAACAGACGATGCCAAGGTCGATACTTTAGTGCAAATGTATTCGAATATGAAGCCGCAACAAGTGGCTAAAGTTTTCGAAACCCTGGATGAGGATTTGGTGATTGATATACTGAGCCGTATGAAGAAAAAAGTTGCAGGAGATATTTTAAATTTAGTTAAGCCTGAAAAGGCACAAGTTTTTGCAGAACGATTTACTGGATATAGAACCCCAGCAAGTCAGTAGAACTATAACCAAAGGAGGCGAGTGTTAGATAAAATTCTTGGTGTCAGCCCCCCGCAAAAGGGATTGGCTCAAGACTTGAAGGCAGCAACGAAAGACCAATTGCAGCCAGACTTCAAAAAGGATTTTGAACGTCAACTTCAAAGGAAAATGGATGATAAAAAATCCACGAATACTTCGAAGGATATAAAACAAGATCCAAAGGCACTTCGTGCTAAAAAAACTGAAGACGAGTTAAGAGCTGAGCGAAATGAAAAGAAACCATCTGGGGGAACAAAAAAGAAGATGGTGACAGAGTCCGAAGATAAGATGATTTCAAATGTCATGGCCTTACCGAAGAGTGAATTTGAAGTTCCAGATCAAAAAATAGATCTGGCGATGATCGAAACCGACGGAATATCTGAAGAAAACAAATCGACAGCAGTGGGACAGGATGTTTTCTCTGCAGCTGCTTCAACAGATTCGACGGCCATCTCTGATGGTCAGTTGATGGATAAATCACGAATTTCCGAACAAACGATTCAATCGGAGATGTCTGATTTGATGCTGGCTTTAGAGCAGCAGCAGATGGCGCCAGTTGATTCAGCTATTTCTGGTGAAACATCTCAAGCGATTCCATCCGTCGCATCTGAAAATGAAGTTTCTGCGATAAATCCTAAGATTTTATCCGCTCAAGAACAGCTCAGCCAAGATGTTGGATTTCAATCTGATTTGAATCAGCATATAGCGCAAGCGGGACTTGTTCAGAAAATGAAAGATTTTGAATCCATCAAAGGAATGTCTCAAGAGACGGCGCAAAGCTTTGAACAAAAAGTTCTAGAGCAGTTAAGTCAGGACAAAGCCTTTACAGTGCCAAGTTCTGAATTGAGCCAACAGTCGTCGTCAGAGCAGCAATCTGATACGATGAAGGACACTGTTCAAGAATTTAAAGCAGATGGTTTTAAAAACGAATCACAGCTCTATGTTGGGCAGTCACATACTGACTTTAGAGCGCATTTAGCGTCGCCATTGGACAAAGTGGGATCGCCCACTCCGATGTCACAGCTTCTTGAAAATCGCGAAGAGAATGTTCAAGAAGTGATGCGGCAGGCTCAGTTTTTAGCGACTAAAGGTGGCGGTGAGATGACTGTGAAGATGAGTCCTGATGGCATGGGCGAAATTCAATTGAAAGTCTTGATGAATGACGGGCGATTGAATATTGAAATGCAGACGCAGGATAAATCGGTAAAAAAGTTAATCGAAGACAGTTTAACTGAACTTAAGTCTGGTCTGGCTGCTCAACAGCTCAGTGTAGATCATGTTAGAATCAGTACTGTAAATGGAACGAATACTGACAACACGGCGCAGTTCCAGAATAATCAGGGTCATGGCCAAAATTTTGGTCAAGCGCAAGATCAGCAGAAAGAATTTTGGAAACAGTTCCAAAATAATTTTGGCAATCAAGCACGACGTGGATCTTATGGAGATGTTCAAGCCGTTGGTTCTCGAGCATCAGCTGAACCCAACGCTATGCAACCGATGAAGTCGGGAGCCGCGCGGGCAGCAGGTCGTACGGGTTCAACGCTGAACAAAGTCGCCTAAGTGGAAATGGCCGCCGGATAAAAGGAGTTTAGATGGCAACGAATATGACAACGAAACTAGGAACAAAGACTTGGTCTGAAAAGCCTGCAAAATCGCTTCAGGATACAAATCAAGTTTCTAGTTTAACGCCAGATCAGAAAAATAAAATCGGTGAAGAGGATATGGGCGCCTTATTGAATAAAGTGTCTGATCCAAATTGGGTTGATGATTCAAAAAAAGTCCAAGGTGTTGGTAACAACAATTTGGATAAAGATGCGTTTTTCAAACTCATGCTCACGCAATTGAAAAATCAAGATCCGACCAATCCACTGAAAAACCATGAGATGGCCGCACAGCTGGCACAATTTTCCACTTTAGAGCAAATGTCGAATATGAATTCAACTCTGACAAAAATTGAAGGAAAAAATTCAAAGCCAGAAGATTTTCAGGCATTGAATTTGATCGGAAAAACAGTCGCAGGAGATTCATCAAAAGTTGTTCGAACACAGTTTGATACATCACACGATTTCAATTTTAATCTTCCTCAAGATACGCAAGAGGCAAAAATTAAAGTGATCAATGAAAAAGGTGAAGTTGTTCGGGACTACAAATTGGCAAATTTAAAAGCGGGTGCAAATAAAATTTCTTGGAATGGTGTTGATGCTGAGGGGAATAAAAAACCTGCCGGCGAATATCAATTTCAAATTGAAGCCACTGATAGTGGTGGAAAGAAAATGCAAGTAAAGACCGATTTTCAGGGCGTTATCTCGGGATTGAGTTTTTCTAAAGAAGGACCAGTACTTCAGGTGGGGAATCAGTCGATAAAAATGCGGGACGTTCGTCAAATTACAGACGGAAGCCTTAAGAGCAACGACCAGAATGTGAAAGATGTTACTAGCCTTGACTTGAAAAAGGCAGATGACGTGCAGCAAGATAGTAGTAAGCAAAGCGAAGGAACGAATACTTCAATCACGAAAATACCAGAGTCGGGTAAAGCCTCGACGGTCAATAACGTGATGTCTGATGTAGCGATGTCACGAGACTTGATGAGCACGTTACAGAAAGCGCAGAAGTAGTATGTCACAGATGAAATCGGCACACTTAGCCAACGGGTTGAGTCGCATCGAGAATCTGATACCGACGAAGCCAACAGAGATTAAAAAATCTGAAGGTGATTCGGGACAAGTGTCCTTCAAAGATGTACTTGGCAAGACCGAGGCTCCCGCGGGTTTAACTGCGAAACCGGTAGCTCAGGCTGAACTAGGTCACATCAAGTTTTCGAATCATGCGATTGAGCGCATGCAGTCTCGGGGAATAAGTTATTCTCCACAAGACTTAACAAAGCTCAATGAAGCAGTTTCGAAAGCGGCAGCGAAAGGTTCGAAAGATACATTAATTCTGATGGATCAATCGGCCCTGATCGTGAGCGTAAAGAATAACACGGTTGTTACGGTCATGGATAAGAATGCATTGAAAGAAAATGTGTTCACCAATATCGACAGCACCATTGTTATGTAAATACTGAATTCGGGTATACTTGTTAACTTGTATACATGAATTCTTGAGATGAGTAATTAATTAGGGCTGGTCCTCGTAGAGGGGGCCCTTCAAACACAGAAATCAACTTCGACAGGTTGATTTCATATGACATGGAGGTCATTTATGGCAATTCTTTCTTCATTATGGACAGGTGTATCCGGTCTACAAGCACAAGGTGAAGGTCTTAGCGTCGTTGCGGATAATATCGCCAACTCAAACACAACTGGTTTCAAAGCATCTCGCGCAGAATTTCAAGATATCATGTCTCGAAATTTAAAAGGTATCGACGGTGGCAATCAAATGGGCCGTGGTGTTCGTATTGGAGCGGTGAATCCCATTCTTTCACAAGGTAATCTTGATCACACAGATCGCACAACTGACCTTGCTGTAAATGGCGATGGTTATTTTCAAGTTAAAGGTTCCGAAGGTGTGAGCTACACCCGTGATGGCGCATTTCATTTTGATAAACAAGGATACTTAGTAACAACAAGTGGTCAAAAAATTCAAGGATATCAAGCCAATGATAAAGGCGAAATTGAAAATAAAGTTAGTGATATGAAATTCCCACGCGCGCTGGTTGGAGCTTCGGGCACGAAAGAAATTAAAATGGATCTTAATTTAGATTCACGTGCAGTTCCTAATGCAAAAACTTTTGATGCAAAAGATCCGTTCAAAACATCAGACTATGCAACAGCTGTTGAGATGTATGATTCTCAGGGTAATAAGCACATGTTGAATGTATTTTTCAATCGCGGTGAAGATCGCACATGGACATTCCGTGGTTTGGTCGATGGCAAAGAAGTTGACGGTGTGGCTCCGGAATTAAAATCACAATTGGCACAAGTTTGTGAAGGAAAGTTACAATTTACAGAAGACGGTATTCTGCAATCTCAAGAATTAACAACTTCAGAGTTTAACTTCACAGGTGGTGCAAAGTTAGGTCAAGAGCTCAAGTTCAACTTCGGAAGTGATTTGGCTTCAGGTGGCACTGGCGAAGGAACGCGACAATACGGAAGTGATTCTGATGTTGTGAGCTGGAGACAGGATGGATACGCAGCGGGTACGGTGACAGGTTTATCATTCAATGATGAAGGCGTTTTGACTGCATCTTACAGCAACGGGCAAGTTTTGGATTTAGGGCAAGTTCTATTGGCTAAGTTTGAAAATCCAGAAGCCTTATTTAAGCAAGGCGGAAACTTGTTTAAACAGTCTCGTGATTCTGGTGAGGCTTCACTGGGCGCCGCTCGGATGTCTGGTCGAGGGTCAATTATGGCTAAATCATTAGAGCGATCAACAGTGGATTTGGCTGCGGAGTTTGTGACAATGATTACGGATCAGCGTGCCTTTCAGGCCAATGCAAAAACAATTTCAACTTCGGATGAATTATTGAGCGAAGTTATTCAAATGAAACGATAATAAAAAAGGCTCATCGGAATGGATGAGCCTTTAAATAAGTAAACAATAAGTGAACTCTATTTTATGTCGAGAAGCTCTGATCTATGTCAGGGCTTTTTTATTTGGCGACTTGCACCATCTCTAAAAGCTTAGCTTCATAGAAGGCTCGATAGTTTTTATATCCACCCATAAAATCCTCAAGCGTGATTTCATAGGGATAATCAGGAGCCGCGCCATTATTTTCAACGGGAACACCATCAGGTCTAAAAAATAAAGAGCGAGTCATGCTGACAGTAATTTGAGAGTAGTTTAATGGCGAATTTTGAGTCACATGACCACCGGCTCCCATCGTGCGAGATCCAATCAACTTGGCACGACCATAACCTTGCATTAATGACGGAAATGCATCGCCGCCAGATCCGGACATCTCATCAATAAGCATAACAACGGGCTTGGTGTACCGAACTAAGTTGGGTTGAGCCCACTCTTCACCATCTAGGGTTGTAAATGAAGTGGTTCTTTCGCCTCGTTGCCAAAAATCTTTCAGTAAGGTTAACACTTTCATAGCGTTGTCGTACCATGTTGTGAGCTTGTCTGTTTCATTTGTAAATTTTTGATAGTCCAAGTAATTTTCTTTATTGGCGACAAGTTTAAAGTACATGGGATGATAAGGTTTATCCATAAATAGACCAACCATACGGTTGACCAGTTCAACATAGCCACCACAATTATGATCCTGGTCGATAACCAGTCCAACGGTATTTTGTTCCATAATGCTGATCACTTTAGTGTATTGAGAAATATACTGTTCAATTCCTAAACGTGCATCAGTGCCTCGCGGGGCATAGTGCGGAATACGAACATAACCAATAGGTCCTTTTGTCGTTGGATAATAATAGGATACAAATGGTGTTTTCGAGATCACAGTAGCATTTTCGGGGATTGTGATGCGGGAATCACCGGAACAAATAAATTTTCGCTCCGTATTTATTTCATTACCGATCATCGTGGCTATTTTGTCATGAATCGAAATTTTATTAAAAAATGAAACAGATGGATGACCCATTTCAATCGGGTCTTCACCTTTGATAATCCATTCAAATTGATGAGACAAGATTTCAGTTTTACCAGTAGGCTGCACCTCAACAGTGGTTGCGCCGGAGAGTGTTGGTAATCGAGCTGAGCTGCGAGACGTCAGCATCCATGTTGCAAGATGTTTTAATGTTTTATCATTGCCTTCACCAATATAAGGCATAATTTCTTTTAAAAGATCTGCCGTTGCGATTCCACCAATTGAAATCAACTCGTCACCTTTTTTAAAAGGAAATTTTTCAGAATCCATTAAGCTTTTTGTTACCTCATCGATATAAACTTTTCCTTGAATCCATTCCACAGTAAATGGCAACACCGAGGATTTGTTTGATGGCAAGATCGCCGCAAAATGGGAATCTTGAAATTCGGCAACAAACTGAGCAATTAAATAGTAAAATTCTGTATTCGATTTTGATTCTTGAATTTGGCGTAAGTAATGGGCCTGTAGGACATCGATATCAATTCCTAAACTTTCTTTTTTGTACTCAAGGGGCCCGTATGAGGCTTTGATTCGACCAATAAGCTGTTGAAAATCCAAAGTTTTTTCTTCAACCGTGAGCTGCGCAGCAAGCGCTGTAAAGCAAAAGAGCACTACAAAAAGTAAGGCATAAATTCGAATCATAAAATTCCCCTATTGAATGCGTCATTGGTAGAACAAAGAGGGGTTGGTTTCAAGTGAATAGATGGGACGATGTAGAAGTTATTGACACCTGTTGATCCGAATCCAGTCGAGAGCCTTCAAAATGGTCAAAACTCACTCTAAAGCCATCTACAATGGATTTGGATGGCTTTAAAATAGCTATGTATTTTCATATGGTTAACTTCATTTCAAAAGCTCTATGTATTTTCTTTTTGGGGGTATCGGTCGCCTTCGATGTCTTTGCAATTAGCGCCCAAGGTGCCATCAGAATGGAGCATCACCTTCAAGAGACTATTAAAGCGGATTCAGGTCTTCAAAGTAAAGTTTCCCAGGCCGGAATGGCTTTGGCAAAAATCTACTTTCAAAATCGTGATATTCAAGAGGCCATCTGGACACTGGATCGAAGTGGTCATTACTCTGAAGCGGAAAAGCTTGCGCAGCAATTGGAAAATGAATTAAAGACGGCAGAAATAAGAGGCATTAAAAATTTAGGAATCGGTGTCGCTGGATCAAAAGTGGCCATTTTAAGCAACGGAATGAAAGTCATTATCAAACCCAAAGACAGTCTGGGTTCATTAAAATCAGAAGTTGGCGCCTACCAAGTAGATCGTATTTTGGGCTTTAACTTAGTGCCGACAGCAGTCTTGCGTCGTATTTACAACACAGAATATTCAGTTCATATTTTTATCGAAAATTCTGAAATGACACGAATAAATATGCGCACCTCCTATCGTACAGAGTATCCAGATATTTATCTTTTAGATTTCATTCTTGGAAATTCAGATCGACATGGTGGAAACTCAATGTTCACCAAAGGAAGACGACTTTTTGCCATTGATCATGGTCGATTGAATGATGCTTCTGTTGTTGGTGGCTTTTTTAATTCAAATATAAAACCGTCAGAGCAAATTGTAAAACGTCTTTTGGCATTACCCCTGGATGAAAAATTTAAAAAATTATGTGAAAATTTTGAATTGGATTTTAATTTTATCAAAGTTCAATTGGAGAATATGCGGCTAACATTTCCTCATTTGTCGAACACAAAAGCGGATCGTCCCTATTCCGCTGACGGACGCATTCAAAGTCAATCGAGATCAAATGAAGAATTTGATCTTTCTCTATTTAAGAATCAGAATACAAAAATACCGTCCGATTATTTAAACATCGAAGGTGAAAATCTAAAAGATTTTTTGATTTCTGCAGAGAGTATGGCAGAGCTTTTAAAAAAGAATCAGCACTCAGAAATTCAGAGGCTTTACGCCAATGAAAATGATGATGCCAAGTGCAATGTGACGAACGCCTTACTTTCAAATTTTAAACTGCTTGCTAAAGTTCCGGAAATTTTCAGACTATTAGAGACGAATTTATTGACTCATAGATCACATATCCCAAAGTTGACCAATCATCGAGGGCCGCTCTTTATGATGTCTTTACTAAATGCCGATGTGGATTCGGCAGTCAGACAGTTTATAGAACAAATGCCTCAAGACTCATTCAAGCAAACAGTGATTTCTGAGTATGTTCTTCATGTTTTCAATAGAAAAGTGATTACGCCCGAAAAATCAGAACACGAAATCAGTGTGCTGATCGAATTTTTATACAAAACAAAATCTCTTCATCAGTTGCAGTTTATTCAAACAAAAATGAGGTTCAATTCGCGTATCGCGAATTATTTTTGGAAAACCTACTTGCAGGATCCCGTGCAAATGAAAGTTTTCCTTGTTCCTGCAATATTGACTCCTATATTAGATTCTCAGAAGTTAACTGTTGAAAAAGTTCGACTTTTTGAAATTCAACTGGAAGCAATGAAGGATGGAATTCATCAGGACTATGTTCGCGAGATCATTGGACGTTCTCAGCATGCCAATCAGTTGCTTGAATCTTACCGGAAGGTGATGGCGCACGCCGGAATGAAGTGTCATCAGATTTTTAACTGAGATAGGATTGTTGCACGCGACTGTCTTTAAGCAACTCAGCACCAGTACCATGCAAAATGATTTCACCGGTTTCCAGAACATAGGCCGAAGATGAAATTTCGAGTGCTAGTGAAGCATTCTGCTCAATCAGTAAAATCCCCAAACCTGTTTTTCGAAGATCTTCAAATTTTTGAAAAATTTGTTCAATGATAATAGGTGCAAGACCAAGAGAAGGCTCGTCCAGCATCAGCATCTTTGGCTCGGACATCAGGGCGCGGGCGATGGCCAGCATTTGTTGCTCGCCACCTGAAAGTGTTCCGCCCTGTTGCTGCCGTCGTTCTGCCAGTCGGGGAAACATATCGAATTGACGGTCTAATAAATCTGAAAGTTTTGTTTTTTTAGAATAGGCACCTAATTGAAGATTTTCAGTAACTGTTAAATTGGGAAATATGCCGCGGCCTTCTGGGCAAAGTGCTATGCCTTGTTTGAGCCGTTCGGGTGTTGACAAGACCTGCATATTTTTTGAATCAAAAATAATTTGACCAGAATGAGGTAATAATCCAGCCAAAGCCTTAAGGGTGGTGGATTTACCCGCGCCATTGCAGCCAATGAGACAAGTGATTTCACCAGAGGAAAAAGAAAATGAAATTCCCCGAACAGCTGTTATGAGGCCATAGTTGACATGAAGATCTTTAACGATGATGGACGATTTCATGTGATACGCTTTCCCAGATAGGCTTCGATTACTGGTGGCGAGGCTTTGATATCAAGGGGAACTCCCTCTGCAATTTTTTGACCTCGATGAAGAACCACAATACGATCACAAATATTCATGATAACTTTCATATCGTGTTCAATAATAAGAATAGTGAGTTGAAATTTATTTTTAATAAATCGAACCAAATCGTTCAGTTCGGCCTTTTCGCTGTGATTCATGCCAGCGGCAGGTTCATCCAGCATCAGCAGTTTGGGCTGAGTGGCAAGTGCCCGAACAATTTCAAGTTTTCTTTGCGCTCCGTAGGGAAGTGCATTGGCCAAATGGTTTTTATATCGATCCAATTCAAAAATTTTCAACAAAGCAATGGAATGCTCAAAAAGGATTTTTTCTGTTTGATAAAACTTTTTAGTTTCGAGCAATGAATCAAGCCAGGTGTGTTTTTCTCGTTGCTGAAGAGCAACAATGACATTCTCAACAACGCTCAGGCCTTTGAAAAGGCGTATATTCTGGAACGTGCGGGCAATTCCCAAACGATTGATCGTGTGAGGTTTAAGGTCAGTTATCGTGTTGCCATTGAAAATAATTTCTCCGTGATCAGCCTGGTAAAATCCCGAAAGCATATTAAAAACTGTTGTTTTTCCAGCTCCGTTGGGTCCAATTAAACCAAAAATTTCATTGGGCTTGATAGCGAACGAGACATTATCAACTGCGGTCAAGCCACCAAATTGAATGGATAAGTTTTTAACTTCAATTAAGTTCATGATCTTATCCAATTTTTAGAGCGTAAAAATTCAAGTAATTCCATACGCCCGAGAAGACCCTGAGGACGCAAGATCATCATTAAAATTAAAATGATTGGATAAACAATCATTCGCACATCAACGGATCCCGTAGGTAAGCTTCGCAGAACTTCTGGCAAGATAGTTAAAATAAAGGCGGCAATCACAGATCCTGACATTGATCCAAGGCCACCCAGGACAGCCATAATCAGAATTTGAACTGAAATCAGAAAGCTAAATGATCCAGGACTGATATAACCCAAGTGGTGGGCATAGACGCCACCTCCAATACCCGCAAAAAAACTGGAAATAATAAAAGCATTTCGTTTTGATTGAACAAGATCTAGTCCCATCACTTCTGCGGCAATGTCATCTTCATTTAAGGCCCAAAGATTTCGACCATACCAGGATTTTTTCAAGCGGAATAAAACAACAAAAGTAACAACTAAAACAAAGACGCTAAAAGAATAAGACAACAAAAAATTTGGAAATTTAATAATGGCATTGTAACCTCGCGGACCACCAACACTATTCCAATTCAATATCAACACACGAACAATTTCAGCCATCCCCAGTGTGACAATCGCTAAATAGTCACCTTTTAATTTGAATGAGGGCAGCGATACAAGATATCCAACAAATGAAGTCACTAAACCAGCAGCAAGAACAGTTAAGGGAATAAAAAACCAATGATCAGAAAGCAGTTCTTTGGACAGTAGGGCGGATGTGTAAGCACCCACAGCCATCAGGCCAGCATGTCCCAGCGAGAATTGATCTGCTAATCCAGTAATGAAATTTAAGGACAAAGCCATGATTGCATTGATCATGAAGCTAATAAGAATGGCGTGAATATAAGAGTTCAGAAAAAAATGAAGTGCAATACCCAGGATCAAAAAACCAATTAAAAAAATCAATGCCTGAGTCCATCGAGATATTTGAATCATTCGGATCATTAAATTTTTTCCTTCAGTTGCGATCCAAATAAACCTGTTGGTTTATAAAGTAAAATTAAAATAAGCACTGTAAAAGACAGTGCATCCCGATAAGTCGAAGCCCCATAGCCAATCAGATAGTACTCGCCCACGCCCAGCATCAGGCCGCCAATAATGGCCCCATGAAGGCTACCAATCCCGCCAAAGACAGCAGCTACAAATGCACTCATGCCGATTTTGCTTCCCATCATTGGATCAATTTTTGGATATTTTATCGAGACTAAGACTGCAGCTATTCCCGCAAGGACAGATCCAATGATAAATGTCATCGAGATGATTTTATTATTATCGATACCCATCAGCGGACTCATATCTGGACGCGAGCTCACAGCGCGCATAGCACGACCAGTTTGTGTTTTATAAATTATAAAATGCAATCCCAGCAGCGCCAGCGCACTGACGCCATAGATAAGCAAATCAATCAAATGAATCTGACTGCCAGCGATTTCAAATAGATTCTGATCTTCAATTAAAGTTGGAAATGATTTTGGATTGGCTCCAAAAATAATTTGGCCACCGTATTGAAAAAGAATACTGACGCCGATTGCGGTGATCAAAGAATTCATTTTTGGAGACTTGCGCAGGGGCTTGTAGGCAAATTTTTCGACTAAAAATCCAATGGCTCCGGCCATCAGTCCGGCAAATAATAGTCCAAGCGTAAAATTGATAGGTGACGGAGTTTGAAACCCCATCCACAGGGCAAAGTAGTAGCACATAAAAGCGCCCATCATATAGATTTCAGAATGGGCAAAATTAATCATCCCAAGAATTCCATAAACCATCGTGTAGCCTAAGGCGACTAAAGCATAAATGCTTCCGAAGCTCAGCCCATTTAACGAGTGTTGTAAGAACTCTTCCATCACCAATTAGTTCGGAGAAATTTCAGTGACTAACTTATATTCTTCGCCTTGAACTTGAACCACAACCGCACTTTTTATAGCGTCGCGGTTTTCATCCATCGACATTTTTCCAGTGACACCATGAAAATCTTTGATCTTAGCCAATTCGTTGCGAATATTTTCAGGAGTAATTTCTTTGGTATTTTTGATGGCTTCTGCCATCATGTATGTTGCATCGTAAGCCAATGCCGCCATCACATCTGGTGTTTCATTGAATTTTGCTTTGAAGTCTTGAACAAACTTAATTGTTTTAGGATCTTTTGATTCTGTTGTGTAATGATTTGAGAAGTAATGGCCATTAATGGATTCCTTAGCAATTTTAAATAAATCAGGAGACGACCAACCATCTCCACCCAACATCGGCTGCTTCATGCCAAGTTCTTTTAACTGCTTTGCGACCAAAGCCACTTCGCCATAGTATCCTGGGATGAAAATAACATCCGGATTTTTACCTTTGATAGATGTTAACTGGGATTTAAAATCAATGTCGCCTTCCTGATACGACACATCAGCCACAATTTCTCCACCAAGCTCTTTTAATTTTGTTGCAAAGTTATCCGATAAACCGACGGAGTAATCGCTTTTAATATCTCGCATGATAGCTGCTTTTTTAACTTTCAAAGTTTCTGTCATGAACTTGGCCATCACAAGACCTTGAAAGGGATCGATGAAGCAGGCGCGAAAAATATAGTTTCCAACTTTTGTAACATCTGGATTTGTTGCAGATGACGTCAGCATGGGAACTTTATTTTGCTGAGCTACCTGGGCTCCAATTTTCGAACGACCAGAAGTGGCTTCACCCAGGATGGCGACGACATTATCTTGAGTGATCAGTCGATTAACAACGGCAAGCGTTTCATCGCTGTCAGATTTATTATCGTAATTGATCAGCTTGATTTTTTTTCCATTGATGCCGCCGGCCGCATTGATTTCGGCAACCGCCATTTCAATTCCACGAAGCTGGTAAACTCCAAAAGTGGCGGTGGCCCCGGTATTTGAACTGTAGGAGCCAATTAAAATTTCATTTTCATTTGTCTTTTTAGTGCAAGAAAATATCAGTATCGTCGCCGCGAATAAAAGCGCTATTTTTTTCATTTGAAAAATCTCCGGGTTGAATATTTAGTTTATCAAACTTATTGAACTAAACAGATAATGCTCTGGCAAGATGAATCAAGGTTTTATCAGCTGTTTTCGATTTTGTCGTGGCTTCAGCTAATGAAATTTCTGTTAAGATTTTACCTTGAGATCCGATCATTAAATTTTTCTTTCCAGCCAATAAAGCCAGAACGGCAGCATGTCCAAGTCGTGAAGCTAAAATGCGATCATTGGCTGTGGGGCTTCCGCCGCGTTGCTGATGACCCAGAATACAAACTTTAGCATCTAAGCCAGATTTTTTTCGAATAGAATCTGCCAGGTCATAAGCGCGCCCTGGTTTTTGCCCCTCAGCTGTGATTAAGATACTGCTGGTTTTTCCACGCGCGCGGGACTCTTTAAGTTTTTCAACAATTTTGTCAACAGGGATAATATTTTCCGGAGTCAGAATTTCTTCGGCTCCTCCGGCAACTCCAACGGCTGAGGCGATATATCCGGAATCACGCCCCATGACTTCGACAATAAAAATACGATCGTGGCTATCGGCGGTGTCACGTATTTTATCAATCGCACTAAGGGCCGTATTGACCGCTGTATCAAAGCCAATGGTGTCGTCACAGCCATAAACATCATTATCAATGGTGCCGGCAATGCCAATAATGGGAATTTGATATTCGGCCCACAGCGCTTGGGCTCCTCGAAATGAACCATCGCCACCAATACAAATCAGTCCATCAATACTATGAGATTTTAAATTATCAGCTGCTTTTTTTCGATACTCTGGTTTTAAGAATTCGGCTGAGCGCCCCGTTTTTAGAATCGTTCCACCACGCTGAATGATATTGGCCATGTCTCGCATTTGCAAAGCAGTCATTTTATTTTCGATCATGCCCACATAACCCTGCAGAATTCCTGTGACTTCAACGCCACTGGAAATAGCCGTTCGAACAACAGCCCGGATAGCTGCATTCATTCCGGGAGCATCACCACCACTTGTAAAAACACCAATTTTTTTGATTTGAGATGTTGTCGACATAAAATAATCATAGGTTCATAAATGAAAAAAGCCATCTCTATTTTAAAGAGATGGCTTTGCAAATTAAGTATTAATTAAAATTACTTAACAAGGTGCTTAAATTCAGCGCCAGCGCGGAATTTTGGAGCCCAAGCTGCAGGGATTTTGATCGCTTTTCCAGTTTGTGGATTGCGTCCCATACGAGCCTTACGCTTAGCTTTTGTAAAAGTGCCGAAGCCTACCAATTTAACGTCATCGCCTTTTTTTACAGTCGCTTTTACGTTTGTCATAAAGCAATCAACGATATTTTCACATTGTGCTTTAGGCATTTTAGTTTGCGCCGCGATTTTTTCGATCAATTGTGCCTTGTTCATGTTATCTCCTTCGTGAGACTTGCTTCTCGTGGATTTCTCCGGGGAAGAAGCGTTGGGTTGTTGTGACGTCCTGTTGTTAAATCATCTTCCTTGATATTCAAATCAGAATTCAAGTTGTGCCAAGGGTCAAACAAAATTTTATGTTAGGTCGTAGTTAAGTGATACTTGACGCTGGTCACAATAATTCGTTTCTTGTAAATCAAGCTCAGCTTGATTGCCCAGGCCGTCTGATTGTGAAGCAATTGATGGTACCACTTTGCCGTCATGAATTCAGGAAAAATAACAGTTATAAATTCGGCTGGGTTTTCTTTTGAAACATCATCAATAAACTTCAGAATAGGCTCTGAGATAGAGCGATACGGTGATTCTAAAATAAACAACTTGCGATCCGGAAATTTGGCATCCCAGGCGGCCTTCATTCTTTGACCGGACTCTTCATCGGTTTGGACAAAACAAATCCGCAAATCTTGGCTGATACTTTGCCCATAGCGGATGGCATTCATAACGCCGCGGTGGATCCCTGAGATAGGAATCACCACGATATGCTCCGTCACTTTTTCGCCAATAACCATATCGTAGTGTGATTGCGAAAGCTCACGAGCAAACATGGTGTAATGCACATGAATGCGGTGAAACATATAAACCAGCATTGGAATTAAGGCGATCACCATCCAGGCACCATGAGTAAACTTAAAAATGGCAATAACAATCAAGACAATCCCTGTCGTCACCATCCCCGTGGCATTCATAATCAAGGACGGGATCCAGCGCTTTTCACGCAATCGGTAATGACGAACAACCATTCCGGCCTGCGAGATTGTGAAAGATAGAAAAACACCAACGGCGTAAAGTGGGATTAAAAAGTGAGTGCGCGCGCGAAACAAAAATATGAGTAAAATTGCAAAAAAGGAAAGTCCAATAATACCATTTGAAAAGACCAATCGATCGCCGACGCTTGAGAATTGCCGAGGTGCATAGCGATCACGAGCCAAAAATGAAACCAAACGCGGAAAATCAGCATATGCGGTTGAGGCTGCCAAAAATAAAATAAGCATCGTTGCGAATTGAACAACATAATACATGACGCTATCACTGAAAACAGTCAGAGCAATCGATGAAATGAGCGTGCGACCCTCTACGTGACTGAGGCCAAACTTATTTACTAAATAGGTAAGACCCCAAAAGAGTCCAATTAAAATAGCCACCATCATCATCAAAGTCTGATTGGCATTTTTGGCTTGGGGGTGACGAAACAAAGGAATACCATCGGAAACGGCTTCGATTCCAGTCAAGGCTGCGCATCCGGATGAAAATGCGCGTAAAAACAGTATCAAACCAATTTCGGGTAAATTATCGGTAAAAATCGTGTGGGGAACAACTCCTGGAATAGGATCTTTAAAGAATCCGGTTATGATCATAGCGGCAATTGAAAAAACAAAAAAATACGTGGGCAAAGCAAAAATCGTTGCTGATTCACTCACACCGCGAAGACTTAAAATCATCAGCAGAAGGATAATCCAAACACAGGTAAAAATTTGAAGGCTTTGCAGCTGCGGAAAAGCAGACACTAAATTTTCAACTCCAGCAGAAACAGAAACGGCTACAGTCAATGTGTAGTCGATCATCAAGGACGCGGCGGCAACCAGTGCGGCACCATTTCCTAAATTATCTTTGGCAACAATATAGGCGCCACCACCCTTTGGATAGGCAGCGATTGTTTGTCGATATGACAAGACCACAATAACCATCAAGCCCAAAATAATCAGTGCAATCGGCATGGACCACATGGTCATCAATGCGACGCCTGCTAAAGCCAACGGAATAATAATTTCTTCTGTCGCGTAGGCCGTTGATGACAAGGCATCAGCAGAAAGCAGCGCAAGGGCTTTCCATTTAGGAATTAATTGATGATGTTGATGTTCAGAGGCTAAGGGGGACCCAATAAGGAATTTGCGAATCTTCGAAGCTTGCATATTATTTAGTCCTCAGTTTCAGTGGGTTCAGCATCATCCAAAAGATCTAAAGTTTCAATAGGAACCGGAATCGTATACGATTGGTCAGCCCACTGTCCAAGATCAATCAAACGGCAGCGGTCGCTACAGAATGGACGAAATGGATTTTCCAGAGAATAAAACGTCAAAAGCCCGCACTGCGGGCATTTAACTTTTCTTGAATTTTGATTTGAATTTTCGTTTTCACTCACCAGTCAATTAAAGACCACAATTCTGTGTTTGACAACGACTCATGACCCCTTGGGCCGCAGTGGTCCCTTGAACTTGTAAATTGAAATTGAATCCAGCATCTTCAATTTTTCCGTTAGGAACTTGGATGGCGACAACAGTTGTATTTAATCCTGTCCAATAATCACCATAACCGCGAGCTTCAAAACCTGCTGAATTATTGATGGCAGAGACAACCATTTGCAATTGCAATGGATTGCGGTAAGCACCTGTATAATACTGAGGATCTGGTAGCCAAATTCCGGTGGTCACTCCAACAGCAGCCCCTAACCAGCCTTCCCAGCTGGTTGGATATTGGGCGGCATAGTTCACATAGGGGTTCACTTTTGGACGAGCAATAAATGTGGCCATTAATGTATTTGCAGCACCCGTTGGTGGGAACTGAATAACGATGTCTAAAGTTCCAGCTAAATAAGAATCACAATTCGCAAGGCCTATATTTCCGCCAGCGCGATCGCAAACACCCATTCCAAATTTGAACAGATCTTTCATTTTTTGTGCATTAACAACAGTTATTCTGGTATAGCCCGAGTAGTTGTCCGCATAGAATCCTTGGTTAAATGAGACTTGCGACGGCCCAACGATTCCGGTGTTGTTATAACAAACTCCGTTCGAGTAATATTGACCAGTTGGACACGCAATCACTTGCGGAACATTGTCATCTTTTTTATCACCGCAACCAACAAAAACCAAGCTGACCAGCAATAGGCCTGATATCAACATCAAGTTTTTCATAAAAACTCCTCGCTATACAGAAGGGATATACAATCCCAGTACCAGCTCCATCAAGATTCAGTCGAAGTTGAGCTGTTTATAAATTTGACAGCGACATAAAAGGCTTAGCTCATTTTGTGCGAAGCTCAAATTATAAGTTGTCTCAAATTGAGATTTGTTTTGCGGTAAAACGGCTTTTCAGGCGCATCATGTCTTTATGAATTGAACATTGATTTTCACTGCGAACAGGCGCAGTTTCATTTTCGAATTCACTGAGTTTGGAGCCCATGATGAAATCTCTTTTTGTGACCTTTTTTGTTCTGTTATTTTTTTCAATTTATGCCTTTGCCATTCAAGAATTCGAGGCCGTCGTCACGGACAAAAAATTCAACTCATCCAGCACTGTCGTTATCGATGAAGCAGAAATAAAAAAATCCCGGGCAAAAAATTTAACAACTTTATTAGCCACTCAGGCCAATATTTCAATCACTCAATCGAACTTTCAACCCAATTCTATTTACTTGCGGGGTGGGGATTCCAGTCATGTTTTGATTTTGGTCGATGGTGTCCCTTTTTATGATGCGTCCTCTATCCAAAGAACTGTGAATCTGAACACATTGAATTTGAAATCCATCCAAAAAATTGAAGTCATCAAAGGCAGCCAATCTGTTTTGTTTGGTGGTCAGGCATTAAGTGGAGTTATTAAAATCACAACCATTCCGCAAGAGCTTAAAAATTCAGGTTCTGTAGTTTTGCAAGCGGGCACTCAGGATAGTCGAATGGCTTCAGCGGTTGGAACGTATGCTTTCTCTGAATCTCAGGCCCTTGTTTTGCGCGCCAGTGTGGCGGATCGAAATAATGAATCTCCAGTACTCGATTCTACAAAAATATATCCCAGCCGCAACAATAGTGTGGAAGCTTCCTATGTACAAAAGGGTTCCGACATCGAGAGCATTTTCAAAGTTCAAACATCGTTTGATAAAACTTTTATTGCAACATCGGATAATGTGACTTGGAAGGCGGCAGACGCCGACAATTTTGAATTTTCGACCTATCAATTTTCAACAATGGGCCAAATCAAACAGATCACTTCAAGCTACAAGCCGCAATTAGCAATTGCTTATCAAAAAGGGGTGCGCCTTTTTGAACAAGAAGACGTCACTAAACAAGATTACATCGGCGATCTTTTTTTAGCGCGCGCTGAAGTTATTGCTTTTACAACCCAGGATGTGACGGTAATAACAGGACTGAGTTATAATAACGAAAAGACTCATATGATTAATTACTATCCAGCGCCCTCATTTAGTGATATTAGCGGAGATTCCAATTACCTTGGGATTTTTATAAAAACCGACTGGATCGCTTCAGAGCGCGTAGATATAGAAATGGGAGTTCGATCAGATATTCAAGAAGGCAAAGATCCGATTGGAACCTATCAGTTCGGGGTCGTCTTTGATAAATCCATTAAGGCCGAGTATTCAACAGGTTTTAAACGTCCCAGCTTGTATCAGTTGTACTCGGATTCAGGAAATTTAGATCTGCAATCCGAGAGATCAACCAGTACATCATTATCTTATGAAACAAATCTGACACCGGATTTATTTTTTTCAATAACAGGGTTTCAGAATCAGTTCACCAATCTGATTGTGTCCACGGGTAGTCCGCGTAAGTACCAGAATATTACGAAAACGATCACTACGGGGGCTGAAATGTCGACGGGCCTCAGATTCGAAGATCAAAAATTAAATTTTACAGTCTCGTTGGGATATCAAGAGCCTCGTGATATTGATGCCGCAACGTGGTTGGTGCGGCGGCCACTTCGCACGGCCAGCTTCAAAGTGCGTAAAGAATTCCAGACATGGGATTTCAGTGTTGATGTTGTTCATAATGGTGACCGCCGTGATCAAACTGGCCCGACATCCTATGGAGCAGTTGACGGTTATACTTATGTGAATGCCACAGCCGAGACCCAAGTCTCTGAAAACGTCGCCCTGTACCTGCGTGGTCAAAACATCACCAACTCAATCTATGAAACCAGTCATGGTTTCTATGACGAAGGCCAAAGCTATGCTATCGGCGCGGAAGCTTCTTTCTAAAAAAAGCGCCTAAGGAAATAAGCATCAGCAATAAACATAGGGCTTGAGATATGGATATCGAGCCCAGTCCAAAAATGGGAACGGATCTTCCGCGAAAATCATCGCGGTAAAATTCAACGATGTACCGGAGCAAGGCGTGCAGAAAAAGCCATTTAAAGAAAAGTAACTCTGGAATAGCTACTTTTTTATGTTCGCGAGATTTCTTTTCTAAAAACATTAAGACCGCAAAAATAATCAGCTCTCCAATAGCCAAATACCAAGCCGTCGGATGTCGTCCGGCAACGCTCCAGGGCAGTTCGCAGAATTGACCAAAGCAACAGCCAGTCAGGATGCAGCCAATGCGTCCTAGAGCATGTGATAGCGAAATCAGCGGAGTAAAAAAATTGGCCCAATCTGAAAAAGAAATCTTTTTTATTCGGCAATAAATCCATGCGGTCGGCCAGGCGACAAGAAATCCACCATAATAAACAAAGCCACCATTCCAGAAATAAAGAATCAGTTTTGGGTCAGCAGCATAATAGAGCCACTCTTCGTAAAAAACATGTAAAAGCCTTCCGCCAATAAATCCGCCAATCATCAGAATCAAAGCCAAATTAAAGGCTATCTGTCGATCGCGTCGAAACTGATCCACTCGGTAAGATAAAAAAACTAAAAGTGCTGATAGCGAAAGGCTAATAACTAAAAAGAATGTCGGAATTTGCAACGAACCTATTCGAAGTATGGGAATCATGTGTTTTGAGGTTTCTTTTCAGTTAACATCAGAAACAACAGATAAAAAACTCCGCAAACTATAGCTGAGTCTGCAATATTAAAGGCCGGCCAAGAGTACTTTCCAAAATAATGAAAATCTAAAAAATCGATCACGTATCTAAACTGCAGGCGATCAAGATAATTTCCAAGGGCTCCGCCAAAAATTGCCGATAATGCAAGAGTCTGTTTTCGATCGCGCTCATCTGTGCCATGCAGAATATAAATAATAATTCCACAAGCCAGGGGAGGCATTATCAAAAAGAAAGCTTCTCTAAAAACTGAAGGGGCTTGCGCTAAAAAACCAAAAGCTGCTCCAAAATTACGAATATAAGTCAGGCTGAAAAAATTTTGGATAACAACAATCGATTCGTGAAGCTGAAACTGGGTGTGGACATAGATTTTTGTCAGCTGATCAATCGCAATTATGAACCCCGAGAAGCAAGCCAATAAAATGTACTTGCGACTCACGTTAGGGCCTCGACGCATTTTGGACAAACCCCAGGGGTTTTTTCAGCAGTTGAAATTTGATCTGAATACACCCAGCAACGGACACATTTTTCACCATCCGCTTTAGTTGCCACCACCGCATAAGAACCTGTTTTCAGACTCACAGCAGAAACAATTAAAACTTCACGTAGATCAGAAATTTTTTGAAGTGCCGCTAACAGCTCGGCATCTCCACTGATTTCAACTTTTGCTTCCAGGCTAGAGCCTATTGTTTTGGTCGCGCGAAGTTCTTCGAGTTTCTTTTGAACATCCGTTCGGACTGCTAAGACTTTTTCAAACAAGGTTGCTAAATCCGCATTGGCCCAGGCAGGATTTGAAACTGGAAAATCTTCTAAAAAGACCGAAGTCTGTTTTTTACTTTTCAAATAGGAATATGTTTCCTCTGCCAGAAAAGACAGAATCGGCGCCATCATGCGAATCATGTTGGTCGTGATATGAAATAATGCCGTTTGTGAACTTCGGCGCGGTAAACCATCTGGTTTCCATGTGTAAAGTCGGTCTTTTAAAATATCCATGTAAGTTGCTGATAGTGTCACCGTAAAGAAATGGTTCAGCAAATGATAGACGCGGTAAAATTCATATTTATCATAGGCTGCTGTTACATCCGTTATTAATTGATTCAACTGATGCATCATCCACTGATCGATCTGGGTCATTTTTTCAAATGAAACCGCATCTTTTGAAATATCAAAATCTGATGTTGATCCCAATAAAAAACGCATTGTATTTCTGATTTTACGATACGTTTCGGTCACACGGGTTAATTCTTCTTTTCCGCAACCGATGTCTCCACCATAGTCCCCATAAGCCGCCCATAGTCTGATAATTTCAGATCCACTTTTTGATGAAACTTCATTGGGATCAACAACATTTCCCAGGGATTTGCTCATTTTGCGCCCTTGAGAATCCATGACAAATCCATGAGTCAATAAGGCTTTGAACGGAGGTTTTTCAGTCGTGGCCATCGATGACAACATCGAGGTGTTGAACCAACCACGGTGTTGATCTGAGCCTTCTAGATAAATATCAGCGATTTTATTTTTGTAACCATGACCAGCTTCTGGCGAATGAACTGCCGCATGACAGACCCCAGAATCAAACCAGACATCCAGGATGTCGCGACCAATTTTAAATCCTTGTGATCCAAAATCAGGTTTTGCATTCGCTGGTTTTTTCCATGTGGTGCCAGCTAATGCATTGATATCTGTCTTGTAATAAGCTTCAATCCCGCCTTCCGCGATAATGTCTGCCGCGCGCATCATGATTTCGATATCTGCCAGCGGTTCACCAGTTGCTATACAAGTTAAAATAGGAATAGGAACGCCCCAGATGCGTTGACGTGATAAACACCAATCCGGACGATTTTCCATCATCGATTGAAATCGAGCCCGTCCCCAATCAGGAAAAAATTGAATATCTTCAATGACTTTCAAAGTTTTTTTGCGAATTTGAGTTTCTTCTTGATCAATCCCAATAAACCACTGAGCCGTCGTTCGAAAAATGAGTGGAGTTTTCGAACGCCAACAATGCGGATAACTATGAACAAATTCTGAAAATTTAATCAGATGCCCGCTGGTTTTGAGTTTTTCAATAATCAAAGGGTTGGCTTTGAAAATATTCATTCCCTGCATTTCAGGATATTCTTCGGTGAATTGTCCCGCATCATTCACGGGGCATAAAACCTGAAGTCCATACTTTTGACCGACTTTAAAATCGTCGGCTCCATGACCAGGGGCTGTGTGCACGCAGCCTGTTCCGGTTTCGGCAGTGACATGTAGGCCCAAAACTAATGTGGATTCGCGATCAATGAAGGGATGGCGAGCTTGTCCTAATTCAACGTCGGAACCTTTGAATGAACTGATCTCCGTTAAAGATAATGAGACTTCTTTTTCAAAGGCTTCTTTTAATTTTTTTGCGACGATTAAATTTTCATTTTCAGTTTTATAAACTCCATATTCAAAATCAGGGTGCAAACAAATGCCCACATTGGCAGGCAATGTCCATGGAGTTGTTGTCCAAATAACAAAAGATGTTTTTCCAGTAGGATTGCCTAATTTTTTGAGTGTGGTCGCATCAGTGACATTAAATTTCACATAGATGGATGGAGACTTGTGATCATGATATTCAACTTCGGCATCCGCTAAGGCTGTTTTCAAAGTCCAATTCCAATAAACAGGTTTAACACCTTGATAGATCACGCCACGCTTGAAGGCCCTTGCAAATTCACGAACTTCTTCGGCTTCATATTTTTTGGACATGGTTAAATAGGGATTTTCCCAGTCGGCTAATACACCAAGGCGTTTAAATTGCTCACGCTGATGGTTGACCCATTTGGTGGCCTCTTCACGGCATAGAGCCAAAACTTCCTGATCTGTTTTCACAAGTTTTTTGTCAGCAAGGTCTTTCATGACTTTGTGTTCAATGGGTAAGCCATGACAATCCCAACCCGGAACAAACGGAGCCGCAAAGCCTTTCATGGATTTGTATTTAATTACAAAATCTTTAAGAGATTTATTCAATGCGTGGCCAATATGAATGGAGCCGTTCGCATACGGAGGACCGTCCGGTAATGTAAAGCCGGGGTTATTTTTATTTTTTTCCTGAAGCTGTTGATATATTTTTTCGCTATCCCACTTGGCAATAATTTTTGGTTCGTTGATCGGCAAATCGCCTTTCATCGGAAAATCAGTTTGTGGTAAACGAATAGTATTCTTATAGTCCGGGACAACTGGTGCAGACACTCAAGGCTCCTTCAAATAGATAATGTATTAAAATATCAAAAAGATGAGCCCTTGGGCAGTGCTTTAACTATGACCAGCGAGTTTTGCGCTAGGCGAAATTGGCTTTTTTGAACTGCTTGTGTCCAAGCGCAATCAAAGCGCGTAACGCTTCTGTATCCGAACTCAGATTGAGCGTTTGTCTGACATCAGCAATGGCCTGTAACGAGACAGAATCCAATCCCGCAGTCAAAGACGCCGGAGAGTGTTGGAAAGCAGCCGTCGAGCTCTGTGGGACTGTAGGGGATGATGTGGGTGTCGGATAAGTCTGGCCTTGGGGTTGCGCAGGTTTTGTGGGTTGCAAGTCCCCCAAAATACCAGCCAAAGATTTTAATTCTTGCTTAAAATTTTGAATGCTCGGTGTTTCCAACGAGGCTTCGCCATTACGCTGAGCTTTCAAATAAAGACTGATCAGCATATCCTGCGAAGAGGCGATTTCTTTGATCGCCGGACTTTGCGTAAGAAGCCATGAGTAGGCCTTTTGCAAAGTTTCTTTCGTGTAGGCTTGAGGTGGTAACGGATTAACTGACATAAGGGTGTCAACGCTATCCATCTTGGAAAAATCAGTCAACACCATCCAAATATAAAAAAAACGGCGCGCAAAAAAAAAGGACGGTCAGAGTTTAATTTTTTTGTTCTGCATATTCTTTAGCCACGATTCCGTACTTTTCAATTTTCCGTAATAGAGTTTTCTTTGGAATATTCGCATGCAACGCTGTTTGATTGATGCGTCCTTTAAAAGTCTTTAAGGCCTTGATAATAAACTGTTTTTCGAACTCTTCTTTTTGAGCGTTAAAATCAAGTGCCCCATTTGTAGGTATAGCAATGCTCACATCATCTGCATCACCATCTTCGGTAAAATCGTAATCAGAATCTGAGTCAACATCTAAACCATCTTCCGAATCAAATTCATCACCGCTCAGAACCTGTGCAGATTTTTTCAGAGATTCAGATTGACTCTGAATCTGCTCCATTGATTCGACTAAATTCACACCAACAGCTTCCAAAACAGCTTCAGGTAAGCTGGACAGACCGATCCTATTTTCAGATTCTAAAACAAACGCATGTTCGATTACATTTTCAAGTTCTCGTATATTTCCGGGCCAGCTGTACTTTTTTAAAACAGAAAGCGCGTCTTTTGTAACACCAGACATTTTCTTATTGTGAACCTGATTGAACTTTTTAACAAAAATATTGATCAAAACTTCTAAGTCGTCTTTTCGATCCGCAAGTTGCGGTAAAAAGATGGGAACAACATTCAAGCGATAGAATAAATCTTCCCGAAAACGTCCGTCTTTCATCATCTCTTCAAGCGGGCGATTCGTCGCCGCAATGATGCGAACATTGGAGGTGATCTCACGATTAGATCCAACCGGAGTAAATAATTTTTCCTGAAGCACTCGCAATATTTTAACTTGCATCAACTGTGGCATATCGCCAATTTCATCTAAAAAGAGAGTTCCGCCTTCGGCAAATTGAAATTTACCAATTTTGCGCTCGTTGGCGCCAGTGAACGAGCCTTTTTCATGCCCAAATAATTCGGATTCAAATAAGTTTTCAGGAATTGCAGAGCAATTGATAGCCATGAATTTTTCATCTTTACGAGCTGAATTGAAATGCACTGCTTTGGCCACAAGCTCTTTACCTGTACCTGAGGCGCCGCGAATCAATACGGGAGTGTCCACCTTGGCTAATTTATGAATGACATTAAAAACTTTTTGCATCTGAGAGGTATTTCCAATGATCTTGCGACCCTCATCAACAAATACTGGTGAAGAGACTGCCAATGTTGAAATCAACGTGTGTGCATTGATGGATTTATCAATCAATTGAATTAAGTCTTCGCTGGAAATGGGTTTTGATAAAAAGTTATAAGCCCCATCGCGAACGGCTTGAACGGCAACTTCAACGGTGGCATGAGCTGTCAGCATCAAAACAATAATACCAGGATCAAATTCTTTGATTTGTTTCAGAGTTCCCAGGCCATTGAGCCGAGGCATATCCACATCAAGAATGACAATGTCATAATGGCGCTGTGTCGGATCAGAATTTTTAATCTTCTCCATAGCATTGATACCATCAAATGCCTCTTCCACACTAAAGCGTTTGCAGCCCTCAAGAGCTGAGCGAACGGCAAGGCGCTGAGCCTGATCATCGTCAACAACTAGAACGTTTAGCATAAAAAACTCCCCCGTTTAAATCACGATACCGCATTGGTATACCATAGACTCAAGTGATTTGCTTAAAAATTCTTCAAGCTGTGAACTGACTAAATTTTTTCCATGTAGAATTTATTCATCGAGAACAGGTTTAATTCTGTAATGGCAGGCTGACAGTGAACTGAGAGCCTTGATTAGGTTCACTCACAACTGTTATTTGGCCCTTATGCAGCTCGACGAAATAAGAGGCCAAATACAGCCCCAGGCCAGAGCCTTTGATCGTCGAAGTTTTCACGCTATGGGTGCGAAAAAATTTCATAAAGATATTTGGCAAATCGGCGGTTGGAATACCCATCCCTTGATCAATAATATCCACTTGAACTTCATTGCCGGATTCACGGGTTCTCACGACCACAGAGGAACCCTCAGGAGAGTACTTAATGGAATTTTCAATCAAGTTAGAAAAAACCTGCTTGATCAATTCGGGATCCACCAGGATTGGAAATAGAGGTTCTAGTTCTTGGACAATTTTGATTTTTTTAACTTGAGCTAAAAATTCATGTTTTTTGATAACATCCAAAATCAATTGATTGATGTCTTTGGATTGCCGGTGCAGCTCAACGCCCTGGCTTTCGATGCTGCCATATTGAAGGATAGCATTGATAAACTTCAACAGGTCATTCGAGCTGACCTTGATTGTATCAACAGCCTCGCGTTGCATTGAGCTCAGAACCACATCTTCTTTTAAAATCACGTCGGCCATTCCTAAGATGCGGGCGATCGGAGTTTTTAAATCATGAGACATCATCGAGATGAAATTAGTTTTTAATTCCTCAACTTGCTTCAGAAGCTTGTTCTTTTGAAAATACTCCCAGCTGCGTCTGTTTTCGATGATTAACCTGTAAGGGATAAAAAAGTAATAGCACAAAAATATAGTCAAAAACGGATGAGCAATATCAATCCAAATTCCCGCAATAATAAATAAAAGAAATGCTAATGTGATAAATCCAAGCAGTGTCGAACCCAACAGCAAAAGACCACGCGATGGTTTTAGACTCAATACAACGTGAACTGTCAGTACTGAAATCAAACATGTAAATAGAATATTAACCCAATTGGGTAAGCGAATCGGTGCGTTGTTATCAATAAGAGTTTGAATCATGTTGGCGTGCACTTCGATGGAAGTCATCGCATTGATCTCGCGCGAGTAAGGTGTCAGGGCGTATTCTTTTGCAGATTTTCCGGTATCTGTTCCAACGATGACAATTTTGTCTCGGAATGTATTGTTATCTATATTGCCTTTTAAAATATCTTCAAAAGAATACGATGGAAATGAGCCGTTGGGGTGATAGTTTATATAGGCCTGATCAGAATCAAAAAAACTAAATAACCCGCGAATGGCACTGGTGTTTTGAATCTTGGGGTTAAAGCTTTCAGCCACGATGGGATGAAGCAATTTTTGCTCTTGATAGCGCACCATCATCCGGCGATAAACACCATCTTTAGCAAATAAAATTGTATCTGATGTTTTGATTCCAGGATAAATTTTAAGTTGCTCAAGTGGAGAATTGAGTTTGAGTTTTCCAGCTTCGCCCTTCATCTCGAGGTCATCTGTGGGAATATAAAAATTCGGAATCTGACCGGCGACAAGTGCGAATGTTTTTCTTTGCAACTCATCACCTTCGATGTCTTTTAGCTCGCCATCTTTGGGGCGGAAATCATAGATCACGAAGCGGGGTTGTCCCTTGGTTAGTTGATTTAAAAAATCACTGTGCTGTTGGTAATTGGGAAACCCTTGAAAGCTCTCAACTGTTTTCGTGTCAATTTTTATCAAAACAATTGGGGGGGTATTCAGATGGGATAGACCGACTACTGCCTTTAAACTGACTCGCAAATCATAAAAATAGCTTTCGATATAATCGAGTTTTAAAAATGAGATCAAGGACGACGCAATCACAGCAAATACAATCCGTATTGCTAATTGGCGCCAAGACAAAGAACTTAAACCAGATTTCTCTTCTGGATGAGAGGATGATGTCTGTTTCATATTAAAAATTTAAATACGTTAGGGATACCGAGAGTGAGCACGTCAACTGTTAAATTAATTAGCGGCGTCTGGTGGTGGATTGCCAGAGGGAATACAAGCAAGACCGGTAGAGCTCATTTGAACACGCTTCGCAGGCTTTACTTTTTTAATATGATTTTGAATGGTCGTTTTCATATTTTTATCCCTTGCCTTTATATTAGGCTCTACATCTTTTATAATACATAATCCCTAGAAGAATCAAGCCCCTTGTGCGTTCACAGAACATTTCATCTTTTAAATGTTTATCCCCCGTGTGGGCTCGGTTGATGAACATACAGCCGCCTCCGCAGATGTATTTGGCCCAGCAGGTTTGACAATTATTAAGTTCTATCAAGGGTTTCTGATACTTTTCTAACTTGGCATGGTCTAAATCAGATCCTCTGCCAACAATTTCATTAGCTTCGCCAACTACCCAGGGGCAGGTGTAAAGTTGGTTTTTAGCATCAATCATGAGGTAACTTTTACCCGCACCGCAAAAGTTTTCGACACGTTGCTGAGAATCCAAAGTATTGAAATAGGCGTTAAAAGCTTTGATGCGGCGAAGCTCTGTTTCTCCGCCAGTTTTCCACGCCAGTTCTGCGATTTCACCCATTTGACGAAGATACTCTTGCTGGGCATCCTTACTTTTTTCAGTGTATGAGAAATTGAATTCAAACCAATCCACACCTAAGGTTTTAAAGAATAAATAACTATCTTTTACAGTCAGATTTTCTGCTGAATAGACTCCACTGATTCCAATTGAAGCCAGTGACGAGCGGATGCCGACAAGTTTTTCAATTCCTCGCAGAGTTTGTGCAGTTGAAGATTCGCCATTCTTAGTTGGGCGGACTTGATCATTGATTGAATCCGTCCCGTCCAAACTAACAGTGACGTGAATTTTCATAGTTTGAAGAAGTTCCAAAGCCTTTTCGGTCATGAGCGTGCCGTTCGTCGTGACCATATATTTACAGTTTATATTTCGATCAGCACTTTTGTGCTGAATATAGTCATAAATAACTTTCATAGCTTCGGGGTACAAGAAGGGTTCGCCACCAACAAATGACAAATTAAAGGAACTATTATCAGGCAGTTTGTCTAAAAAATATTTCAATTGAGGCAAGGTTTTTTCGACATTAATACGAGTCACAGGATCGCCATAAGTGCCATCACCACCGGCTGCGCAGTAGGTGCATTTCAGATTACAAATTTGGGTGACATTCAGAGTTAGCGATTTAATACCGAATCCAACATAACCTGATTTGACGTCTAAATTTTGTTCAGATTGCCATAATTTGAGAGATTCTGCGGCATCATCACCAGATAGAATTTGAACAGGGGCAGCATTTGTTTTTAGAGTGATTTTGCTCATTTGAGCAAAAGCTTCAGGGCTGAGTTCAGCAACTTCCATGTTATGAGCATTATACGCAACAATGCCGTCAGGAGTTTGGATAGCTATAATGTCTTCGTAGCGCCGTAGGTTCACTTTGTCCTGCCTAATCGATTGAATTCGTTACTACTGAAATTTTAGTGTTCATCCGTGAACCAGCAAGTTAAAAGCCAACTCTTTTGCACCACCCTTTTTGATTCTGTTACTTAGGTCTAGTCCAAATTTAATCGCTGTTAGGTGACCCTTGTAGTCATATAAGAAAAAATAAATCTATGAATATTAAATTTTGGGGAGTGCGAGGCTCGATTCCCAGCAACTTGATGACACAGAACTGGGCTCAGCATTTTGAAAATTTAATGCGTGATTTTTTTGCCAGTGGGTACCGTTCGGCAGATCAAATTGAATTGTTCATGAGTCAAAAATCATTACCAGAAATCGGCGGATTTGGATCTGGCACAACCTGTGTTGAAGTCATTCGTCAAAATAAATCTCTCATTATCGACTGCGGAAGTGGTATTAAAAACTTGAGTGATCACTTGGTCAAATCGGGTCAAATTTTAGCGCAGGATGAGTATCATATTTTTATGTCCCATTTTCACTTTGATCATATTATGGGAATTCCTTTTTTTGTGCCTCATTTTTTAAAAGGCAAAAAAATTCATTACTATTCCGTGCAAAAAGATACAGAAAAAATTGTCCGCAATTTGTTTACAAAGCCAACATTTCCAGTCACATACGAAAGTCTACAAGCTGAGATTTATTTTCATTCTATTCGACCTTATGAAAAACATCATGTTCAAGGAATGGAAGTGACCGCTTATCGCTTGGATCATCCAGATCCTTGTTATGGATTTCGAGTTGAGGCCGCTTCAAAAGTTTATGCGCATGCCATTGATCACGAAGCTGTTCGTATTTCTCAAAGCGATTTGGGATTGGATGGTGGGCTTTTTAAAAATGCGAACTTACTTTATTTTGATGCCCAGTACATGGAGTCTGAAATGAAAACGAAAGAGGGTTGGGGGCATGGAACTTGTGATCGAGGTTTTCAAGTTGCTGCCAATTTTGGTGTTCAACAAATACTTTTTGCTCATCATGATCCTTCTAGCGATCTTCAGACTCTTTGCGAGTATAAGAAAAAAGCGAAAATGATTCTGCACGAACGTTTTTCTGAATTGTCTGAGAATTCCCAGTTTAAATGGGATTATGCCTTCGAAGGGCAAGTTGTCGAAATATAAATTATTTTTTAAAAATCAGTTCTGTTTCAGTTTCAGATCTAAAAAGTGTGATGGTTCTTTTTTCAACGGAATCACTCCATTTGAAATCATCTGCGGGCCAGATTTCATTATAGGATTTCATCAGACCGATCCAAACAGGTACAGCTCCGCTGCCGCCGGTTAATTGGCTTGACAAACTTTGATCGTATCCCAACCAGACCACAGAAGTTTGGTGTGGTGTAAAACCCGCAAACCACGCATCCTTATTGTCCGATGTCGTTCCTGTTTTTCCAGCAGAGGGTTGATTCCAGCCGTAGGCTTTGGCAGATTTGGCCGTTCCCGATTTGAGAGTTTCTTGCATCATGCCCACCAGCACTTCAGTCGTTGCAGAATCTATTTTGACGACGGAAGATGGTGTGAACTCAAAGACCACCTGAGAGTCCCGATCTAGAACACGTTCAATAAATGAGGGTTGGCGATGAGAGCCAAATTGCGCCAATGTCTGATACCCTTGAAGCACTTCCAGGGGATAGTGCTCTGATGCGCCTAAACTTAACGAGGGATTTTCAGTCAGCTCTGATGTGAACCCAACATGATGAAGTGTTTCGATGATGGCTGGCAAGCCAACTTTCTGAGTGATGGCCGCGGCAGCGGCATTTAAACTTTCTTTAAGAGCAAAATAAAGTGGAACTTCTCCTTCAAACTTTTTATCATAGTTTTGTGGAGACCATTTTTTTTTGTCAAAAACCCATTCCAACTTTTCATCTTGGATCATGGTTGTTGGGGTGATGGCAGTGTCGCCTTCAATACCATGAGTGAGGGCCGTCAAGTAGATGAAGGGTTTTACTAATGAGCCGATTTGACGATGCCCCTCAAGAGCTCGATTGAATTGTGTTGTGCGGTAACTTTGTCCACCGACGACAACATTAACAAGTCCTGTTGAGTTTTCTGAAGAAAGCACAAGACCTTCAAGACGTGTCCCTTTTTCCTTATTTTTTTTCAGATTTTTGCGACTGCTTTCCAGTTCGGTAATGTGGGCAAGCAATTGTTTTTGAGCAACGGCCTGAGCATCTAAATCTAAGCTTGTGAAAATTTGAGCGCCCTCTGTCGAGAGTCCAATCTGTCGCATTTGCTTACGAACAGCATCAAAAAAATAAGGTGCTGTTTCAACGGCTTTCTGTGCTCTTTGTGGTGGCAGGGGTACTTTGACTGCAGTCTCAAATTCATGATCGCTTATCAGCTTGAGGGTGTGCATTTTCGAGAGAACAAGATTGCGACGAGATAACGATTTTTCAGCTTTTCTCCAGGGATTATTCTGTGCAGGATTATTTAATAAACCCGCAAGGAGAGCACATTCAGCCAGCTCAAGCTGCGGAAGAGATTTTCCAAAATAAACTTCAGCAGCAGCTCCAAATCCTAGAACTTGAAACGCACCGGACTGTCCCATATAAATAATATTTAAATAAGTTTCTAAAATTTCATCTTTTGTCCATTGAGATTCGAGTTTAATGGCTAAGTAAATTTCTTTTAACTTTCGTTTCAGACTTTTTTCTGGAGTGAGGAAATAATTTTTGATAAGTTGTTGGGTGATCGTGCTGCCGCCTTGGGCTTTGCGCATCTTGATTATGTTTTTAATAAATGACCGAGTAATTCCTGTATAACTGACGCCAGAATGGTCCAAAAAATCATTGTCTTCGATGGCCATCACGGCATTCATGCAGTTAAGGGGGATATCTGAAATTTTATACTCGTGCTGCATGATGGGTTCGTGGCCACGGAATTGGGCCACTAAAATAGGATCCAGCGCAGCATGCCAATGAAACTGCCACGGAAGCCCTTTGAGCGTCGCTAGAATCTGTAAATCTTCAGAGATCAAAACAAGAAAATTTTCTCGATCGTGATTCTGCCACAACCAGCAATGAATTTTAGAATCTAAAAAAGGCTGTTGCTTGTCGGCGGTTAAGGATCCTAAGCATTCAGTCCGTTCAATTTTTTTTGCATCACCACTTAAAATACTCTGAGAAGCGTCTCGCAAGCGGTAGTTCTGTTGATTTAATTGCTTGAGAAATAGGGTCTCATTCCATTTTTGTCCGGCTTGAAAGTGGGGACCGCGTGCGTAATAGCGGGTCGAAACAGAAAGTTCTTTTGCTTCGAGCTGTTGTTCAAAAATGCTTGCTGAAGAGACGGAGTTTACGAGCAGACCAGTCATGAGCAAGGCAGGGGCTGGATTCCAGCTTGTCAATGGTCGGCAAATAGTCTTTAATTGGGTCAAAATAAGGAGCATAGAAATATACAATGATGAAGCTCACAACAAGTCAAATACAAAGGCTCTCTGAAAAGATTTTGAACCAATGGAAAAAAGAAAATCTTATTACTTTCAAATCAGATGAAAAAGTCGTTTTAAGCACCATCAATGAAAGCATTACTGCGGAATTTAAGATGGAAGACAATCTGGATCGCGAAGTGATGGGGATGATTGATGAACTTCAACGTCAACATGGTTCTGAATTTCAACGGCACAAAATGTTTCCGATCTTGAAGCAAAAATTAGCTAAAGAAAGAAAAATTATTTTATGATTTTATCTGAAGACCGCCAAAGTCATTTGGCTCACAAAGTGACGGACAAAGTTTGGGGCGATGATATCGCTGATTTTTCAGATGATGATCTGGCACTCAAGGCAACAAAAAAAGCCATCTCTGATTTTGTTAAAGAGCATGAAGACATTGATAAAAAGGCCCGAGAAAAAGTAGCATCACTCAAGCGGGGTGTGATGGAAGGTTCTCCAGAGTGGGACGTGATGTATCGAAAATACTATGAAGAGGAAAAGAATCGCCATGGCAAATAAAAAGAAAAAAGTAAAAGCTTCAGTAAAGAAAAAAGCAACAACATCAAAGAAAAAGCTAGCAATTAAGAAAAAGACAGCTCCAAAGAAAAAAGTTGCGAGTCCTAAGAAAAAGATTGTTGCTAAGAAAAAAGTTGTGGCTGCCAAGAAGAAGCCAGCTGCTAAAAAAGTAGCGACTCAAAAAATTTCCACTATAAAAAAAGCAACTGCTACCAAAAGTATCGATTACACAAAGGCCATTACTCCTTTGGCGGATCGCTTGGTTATTCGGATTGTGCAAGCTGAAAAAGTCACTCCTGGTGGTATTATCATTCCTGATTCGGTATCAACTGTTGCTGGTCATTTGAAGGGCGAAGTGTTGGCTGTGGGCTCTGGTGCAAAAAATAAAAAAGGCCAGATTCGACCGCTTGACGTAAAGCTCGGAGATTTTGTTTTATTTGCTGAATATGCCGGAACAAAAGTCGAATTTAATTCTGAAGAGCTTCAAATTGTAAATGAATCAGACGTCATGGGAATTGTTCAAAAATAAAGAAGGAAAATTTATGAATAAAAATTTAATACTTGGAATTGTATTGGCAACTTCAAATGCAATGGCAATGTCCATTGATTGGACCGGTGGATATCGGATTGAGTACAACGAAATAGATCGACCATCTCTTGCGGATTCCAAAGAGCGTAAAGCGTATGGTTTGAATTTTTTGTATTTACAGCCAAAAATTTTAGCTTCTGATGGAATCAATATTGTTGGGCGATTTGATATTTTTTCTAATACTCATTCCGCTTATAAAAATTCGCAATTGGGTGCCGTTGTTGGTGGTGGTCTAAGCCCAAGCGCACCAAATGTGACATCTGAATCTCAGGAAGCCAGTTTGCTGCGTGTGAGTCAATTGTATCTGAATGTGAATCATGAATTTGGTTCGCTTGTTGCCGGTCGCGCTCCGATTGAATTTGGTATGGGTATAACTCATAATGCAGGATTGGATCCATTTGCACACTGGTATGATACAAGTGATATGGTTGGGTATAAGTTTATTATCGACAATATTTCATTTATGCCTATTTTTGCACGTGTCTCTCAGAAAGATTTTGGCCAAGGGGTGACTATGGCGGATCAAATCTTTGTTTTTGAGTACGACAACAAAGACATCGGCGCTAAAGCTGGACTTTTTCATCAAACGCGCAGAGGCAGTGTGGAATCCAATGATGCTTTGACGGCGCCAACACCATTACCTCCATTAGCGGGTGCTGTGCTGGACAGTGGATGGGCAACTCAAACGATCAATTTGTTTTTCGGTCGTTCTTGGCAGACTTTTCAGTTTAAATTAGAAGCCAGTTTTTTAACGGGTGATACAGGATACTTGACTGGGGGAATTCCTATTAAATTTAATTCTTATGCCGTTGCTGCAGAAATGCTTTTACCAACAGACGGCAAATGGGAATATGGAGCAAAATTCGGTGTTGCCAGCGGCGATGATCCAACAACTCCAAATACATTAGAAGGCTATCAGTTCGATCGAAATTATGATGTGGCCATGTTGCTTTTCAATCATCGTATGGGAGCACGTGATTTCTTAACAACAGGAATCACTCATACAGATTCAACATTGAATGTTGGAAATTCTGCGGATGATGAATCAATCGGTAACGTTGTTTACTTAGCGCCATCAGTGAAATATCAATGGGATGAAAAAATCGATATCAAGTCGACGTTGGTTTATGGTCAGTTGATGGTGAACCCAACTAATTCAGTAGACTTTTCAAAAGACTTGGGGACAGAATTAGACATGGAGTTGATTTATAAACCTCGTGAGCGAGTCATATGGTCGAATCAGCTCGGTGTTTTGTTACCTGGTCAGGCGTGGAAAGACGGAGTCTCTGATTTGGAAAACAAACTCAACTATGGATTTACAACTAAAGCCGCCATCACCTTTTGATTACAACGTGATTGCAGTTAGTACGACATCTTAGAATTCAGCTCGAAGACAGTTTGTCGGTGGTGAGCAGGGCCGGAGAGGGGAAACCCTCTCCGGATTTTTTTTGTCTTCTTCAAACACAGTATCTTTTAAAAAAGAAAATAGCCCCTTCTGCACTTAAAGCCTCAAACATGCGGGAAGGGTGAAATATAAATCCCATGATGAGTTCGGAAATACGAAGTATTTTCGCTTGTTTGAATTATGGGATTTATATTTCACCCTTCCCGAACTCGTTTTAAGCGCAGAAGGGGCTATTTTCTTTTTCAAGGAGTTGGTTTGTTAGAAAACAAAAAAAACCAGCTCGGCTTGAGCTGGTCGGAGTACTTATTGGAGGTTTGTTTTTTTAGTTGGATCCGCGAGATCCACGGGGTGTTTTGCTGGGTGAGCCGAATTGGACTCCTTGCAAGATATTTGATTTTGATCCAATGGATGTGTTTGTTACTGTGGCATTACCATTTCGATTTCCACGAGTTGTTACTGTTGTTGTCGTTGTTGGAGATACGGTGGTGTCCTCTTTTTTAGTGTCAAGAGTGCTGGAAAACGTCGTTGATTGTCCTAAGTTTGTAGCGTCAAAGTTTGATGGATTTCTCATTTCAGCCATTAACTTTTGTAAATCAGGAAAGTACCCACGGCGGACATATTCCATGGTTGTCGTGTCGTTTGCAGACTCCAGGCCACTTGAAATTCCATCAGCAAGCATTTTTGAATCTGAAGTGAAGGCATCAGCAGCCAACAAACCTGCAGTAAAGTACTGATTGGATTCAGCTGGTCGTCCTGATTTTGCCAGGGTATCAGCCATCTTAAAATTTTTATTAACTTCATTGGCTCGAGCTTTGGCTTCATTTCGAACTAAATCGACAGCTTTTTCTTTGATCACACGATATTCTGATGGGATATCGGCGCTCAATTGGTACATGATCTCTGAAACTTTTTGACTGTTCTCTGGATCTCTTAAGGCAGCTCGTAAATCTTTGGCAATATGAGCATTAAAAGCTTTGGTAACTACACTTGTATCCACTTTGTTTTTTTCGCCAGAGTATTCAATCAATAATGTCGACATGCGACCAACTGAGCATTCGATATTACCACTGCATTCTTCACCAATGTCGGCAGCTTCTGCTGTAAATGCTTCATTTCGTTCAATCTTAGCGGCTCTGGCTGCTTCGCGTTTTTCTTCGGCTTTTTCTTTTTTGATGCGAGCGATTTCCTCTCGGGCTTCTTTTCTCTCTTGAGCTATGCGTTCGTGGCGCTCTTTTGGTGTTTCAACAGGTGTCATTTTTTCTGTTTTGTTTGCATTGGCTGCTTCAATGATTTTCATTGCTGCCGCTAATACTTGAGCGTTTGTATCACATCCACCTTCGCAAGCTTCTGATTTGTTAATCGTTTTTGCTTCCGTTGTTAGAGCTGGAGCAGTTGCTGGTGCTGCAGGAGTTGTTGTGGCTGTTGAAGCCAATTCAGTTTGATTCATTTGGTTAGATGCGATTTGGTAGTAGGATTGGCTACCCAATGCCATTACTAGAGCTGTGCATAAGAGCCACTTGTGTTTTGTACCGCTGAATTGTTTCATATAGATTCCTCCGTTAGTCATGATCTTCCCGATCAAATTTTTGTATTCATAGGGATACATTGCGCAGACCAAGCCAGGGTTTCGATTTGAGACACATTGGGTAAGTGCTTATAATGATTAATAATTTTGATCTTTAAAAAGTGTTTCAGACTAGGATGGGCGTCAAACTTTTGGTGTGTCACTTTAAGAAAATGCAATATCTTAGTTATATTCACTAGTTGTGATCCCTATTTTGATAAAATGACCTTGGATTCAGAATGACATTTTTTTGAATTTACTTGTCTTGTTTTGAAACTCTTTTAATCTACCTCGATGAAACTGACGTTTGCTCCCAGTCCCAAACCCACTCACTATTCAGTTCAAGACTGGTCGGATTGGTCATGGCAATTGCGTCATTCGCTTAAAAATGAACTGCAGTTTGCAGATTTTTTTGAACTGACAGCAGCAGAAAAGCGCGTATTCGGCGAGAACGCTGGCGGACGACAAATTTTTAATGTGCGAGCCACTCCGTATTATGCCAGTTTAGCAAAGAACAATCCGCTGGATCCAATTCGAAGAATTTTAGTTCCTCATGAAAAAGAACTGTTTGATCCCAAACAGGGTATGTTGGATCCATTGGGCGAAAAGAAATCTTTGAATAATCCGGTTCCACGAATTATTCATCGCTATTCTGATCGCGTTCTTTTTTTAATTACGGATATTTGCAGTGTTTATTGTCGCTATTGCACGCGAAAACATTTTACGGGATCGGATCAGGCTTTTATTAAGAAATCAGACTACGAGAATGCCTTGAATTATATTCAAAAGGCGACAGGTATTCGCGAGGTCATTTTGTCCGGTGGTGATCCATTGACTGTTTCTGATGAGCAGTTGGATCGGGTGCTGACGGATCTGCGGAAAATAGATCACGTTGAGATTATCCGAATCGGAACTCGAATGCCAGTCGTGGCACCAATGCGGATCACCAGCGATCTGGTAAAAATAATACAAAAAGCAAAGCCTGTTTTTTTGATGACTCATTTTAATCATCCGCGTGAATTAACGGCTGAATCCGCCATAGCTATCGAGAATTTTGTTGATCATGGCATTCCCGTCATGAATCAAATGGTTCTTTTAAATGGCGTTAATAATCATCCGGCAATAGTTCAGGCTCTTTCGAGGCGATTACTTTATCTGCGTGCTAAGCCGTACTATATGTTTCAGTGCGATCCATCAATAGGTACGGATCATTTGCGAACGACTGTCGAGGATTCTTTGGAAATTCAAAAAGAACTATGGGGGCATTTATCGGGCTTGGCGATGCCAAATCTGGCGCTGGATATACCGAATGGTGGAGGAAAAGTTTATTACACACCCAATTTTGAAAAATCAGTGTCGTTAGAAAAACGAGAATATATTGGCTGGGATGGTGTGCCAGCTGAATATATTAATCCAGTGGCAGCAGAAATTATAAAGCCACTGGATTTTGAATTATATCAATCCGAATGGCTTCAATTGAAGTCAGCAAAAATGACGATTTAGAAGCTGCCTGTATTTAAAGAAATATTGAAAAATTGAATGATGAATTCAGCTTCGCCATCGCTGATTTTGCGAATGAATAAACCTGGCTTGTAATTCACATGCTCCCAGATCTTAAAACGCTTTCCGGCGCCAGCATAAAATCCAAACTCGCTTTTAGTTGTTGTCGTTGTGAATGGATATAAACCCAGACCAGCCTTTACGAAAAAAGCATCTGAATAATCAGAGTCAAAATTATATGTTCCAGTGGCTGCTAAAGTGAATGCTGATTCAGAATCTAAAGATTGAAAACCAACATCTGCGCCAACCTGGATTGCAGGCATCAAGTCATAGCTATATGTAGCAAAAATTCCAAAATTAGAAACCGAACGAGTTCCCACTTTGTAAGATCTGAATTCGCCTGATGACAGGTTGACATCGAGTTCGTGAGTGAACGAGGCCCAAGACGAAGTCATGGGTGCTTGATACGTTGGAACAACCATCTTTCGTGCAGGTGGTCTTTTTTGTTGGGCATGGGCCTGAGCCGTAAGAACGGCTGAAATTAAAATCATAATAAGACTTTTCATAAAACTCCCTTTATTAAATAACACTTATAGTTTCTCGAGTCGGGCATACTTCGCAACAAATTTCTTTATAGTGTTATCTTGGAACAGCACGCTAATTTTCAAATCATCGCCGGTGCCTTCGGTTCCAAAAATAGATCCGACACCAAATGTAGGATGTCGAACTTTTTGACCTTTGTCGTAGCCCGAAGAACGCCCAACTTGACGAGTTACCTGAGAGTACTCGTCGTAATCGCTTCTTTGATCAACATCATCGTATGTTTTTTTAGCACCATACTTATTGGCAAAACTCGAAGTTGATGCCATTTGTGGCGCCGCAGTTGAAAAGTGAGTGAGCTCTTTTGGGATCTCGCGCAGAAAGCGCGACGGTGGATTCATTTGCTCTTGGCCCCAGACTCGTCGCATTTTTGTATGGGTCATCCATAATTTTTCGCGCGCACGAGTGATTCCCACATAGGCTAAACGTCGCTCTTCCTCTAAATCTTCAGCACTTTCTTCGTCGCCTCGGTTTGATGGAAATAAATTTTCCTCACAGCCAATAATGAAGACATACGGATACTCCAATCCTTTTGAAATATGCATGGTCATCATCGTGATGGCAGAAGTATTGCGCGCATCAGCCTCATCAAGTCCTGTCGTCAAGGTCATTTCTTCTAAATAATTGGATAAAGTTGAATCTTCTCCGCGCTCTTTTTCAAACTGATCGATTGCATTATCAAGCTCTTCTAAGTTGTCCATACGCGCTTCGGCTTCAGGAGTATCTTCTTTTTTCAGCATTTGAACATACTCTGTTTTTTCTAAAACTATAGAATAGAATTCAGAGAGCTTAAAAACTTGTTGTTGATTGTGTAGGTCTTCAACAAGATCAACAAATCGTCTGAGTTTTGAAGTTGTCCCGGCATTAAAATATTTTTCCTCAATAAGGGCTTTGGTTGCCGTGAAGATTGAAACTTTTCGTTCGCTGGCGGTGCTTTCCAATTGCTCGACTGTTGTTTTTCCCAACCCTCTGGCGGGAACATTGACCACGCGTTTGAATGCAATATCGTCGCTGAAATTTACGGAGAGTCGCAAATAGGCCAATACATCTTTGATTTCGGCCCGTTCATAAAATCGAATGCCACCAATCAAACGATAGGGAAGGGCCAGAGTTCGCAATTGTTCTTCAAGCACGCGCGATTGGGCATTGGTTCGATAAAAAATGGCATAATCATTTAATTCGTTGTGACCCGATGAGATCATACTTTGGATGGTCTTTGCGACAAAGCGAGCTTCGTCATACTCATTTCGCTCTTCACGAATTTGGATCAGATCCCCTTCGGGGTTACTCGTGAAAAGAGTTTTTTCTTTTCTTTGTGTATTGTTGCTTATCAATTTTGTCGCGGCTTTGACGATATTTCCAGAGGATCTGTAATTCTCTTCAAGTTTGACAATGACCGCATCAGGGAAATCTTTTTCAAAATCTAAAATATTTGAAATATCAGCGCCGCGCCAAGAGTAGATAGATTGATCTTCATCACCAACGACGCACAAATTGCAATGGGCTTTGGCTAATTGCTGAACCAATAGATATTGTATGTGATTGGTATCTTGATATTCATCAACCATAATGTATTTAAATTTGCTTTGGTACTGTTCGAGCAAGTCAGGATACATGCGGAATAGTTCATGCGTTTTGAGTAGCAGATCGTCAAAATCCAAAGCGTTGGCGCGCTTCATTTCTTCTTCATAACGTTCAAAGACATCCAATGATTTGGGATCCAGCTTGGCCAACTGAGTGCCGCCAGAGCGTAAAATTTCAGGACTGAGTCCAAGCATTTTTGCATTGCTGATGCGGGATTGAAAATTCTTTGCAGGAAACATTTTGTCATTGATATTCAATGAATTCATCACGCGCTTAATTTGTGAAAGCTGATCTCCGGAATCATAAATTGTAAATGGTTTTTTATAGTGAAGCAGATCTATATGCTTGCGCAAAATCCTCACGCAGAAGGAGTGAAATGTATTGATCCACAAATCACGTGTTACCGGAACTCCGATTTCATGTAAAATTTTAAAACTGCGATGTTCCATTTCTTTGGCAGCCTTATTCGTAAAGGTCACACAAAGAACTTCGTCAGGCGCTGCAGCACCATGAGCAATTAAATTCGCCATTCGACAAGTCAGGACCCGTGTTTTACCAGAGCCGGCACCTGCTAAAATAAGTACAGGACCGTCTAATGTTTGGACGGCTTTTTTCTGAGCGGGATTTAAATTTTTTGTAATGCTTTCAAGAAGATCCATGAGTACAACTTAAATACCTGCAAAAATTGAGATTTTCGATGAAATAGTCTAATTATAACGCTTGTAGCTATTAGTTCATTGGGGGACAAGTGGTCGAAGGTTCAATCCGCACAATTTTACTTCTGACTTTGATTCTTTTCTTTACAGGTTGTTCAGGAAAGTCGGATGTCGGACAGGCCCAGGGCACAGTCACTGTGCAGATTCCGGTTTATGATAGCATGACGAACTACAGCCTAAAAAATGTTGAACTATTTGAAATTGAAAATCTTCGCGAAGTCTCAGGTGCTTTCGCTCGTTTTTTTTATGCACCCGGTTCAAATGATACACAATTGACTGGGGGATCTCCGGTTGCACATTTTATTAAATCAGGTGGATTTTTTATTCCTGCCGATTTGATTTCCACTCAAATGGCTTCCATTTACTATCATTTGCAACAGCTCGCAGCGCTTGATACCGCGGTGGGTGCTGGTGGATTAAATCAATGGCCACGCTCTGTGGGGCTTGAAACCAGGATTTCTGAAAATGAAACTGGCCGCAAGAACAATGCATTCTATGACGGTTATACAGACTCGATGATGTTTGTCCCCTTTACTTCCATGGATTTACCGATTGCATTGAATGCAGGGATCATTGCGCATGAACATTTTCATTCTTTGTTTTTTAAATTAGTTATTAAAACTGCAATTGCCAGTAAAAAAATAATGACTGGTGCAACGTCAATCCATTCCGACGAACAGTCTGCTGAGCTCAGTGCTACAAAATCCATGCTGATGAATGAAGTGTATTTACGTGGTCTCAATGAAGGTTTAGCTGATTTCTGGGGTTGGCTTTATACAAGTGATACCCAATTTATGAAATGGTCGCTGCCTTCATTTTCAAAACAAAGGGCTCTCGAGATGGAAGAGGCCTTTATTGGTAAATACATGACTCCTGCAAAAATGGACAATGCCATTGAAGAGGCACTTCAAATATCAGAACAGCCGCGATTGGCTTTGATTGATTTTTCGTATCATGTCGGAACTCCTCATGCCCGTTTTCTCAAACAATGGGTGACACTGAGGTCTCAAAGCGAAAGCATAAGCTTAGCTGAAGCTAAACTTAAAATGGCGCAAGACGTGGTGAGCTATCTCAAGTTGCTGTCTGTGAAAATAGCAAAACTCGAGGATCATGAAGTGCTCTCATCAGGAGATCTGTTTTTTTATTTTATAAATAAGATGGTCGATGAAAAGAAAATGAATCTAGAACAATGTCAGTTTGCCATCGCGTATCTCAATTACGGGATTGAAAAACCTCAAGAAATCAGTTCATGCGAGCTGAAAGACAACACTCTCACTCTTGTGAAGCCATGAAAATCAACATTGCTCTTTCAATTCTGTTTTTGACATCAGTTGGTTTTGCGCAGAGACACGTAGATTTGATTCCGTTACAGTTGCAGTTTCGTTATGAAGAAACTGCAAATCAAGCCAAAGAAACGGTACAATACCAGACATTGGGTTTTGCTATTCAAATTGAAAAGTATCGGTTGGGTTTTGAGTCCAGTCAAAATGAGGAGCGAACAGGTAATGCCAGCTTCAGCGTTGAAAATGATCGTCGCGAAGATCTCTTATTCGGTGGTGCCAGTATTTTTCGAATGGCCACAGAAGATCAGCAGCGCAGCGTGGATTTGATGGTCAATGGCTTGATGGGTTCAACGCAAAGTAAAGTCACAACTCAATTATTGGGGACTCCATCGACAGCAACTTCAGATAAAGCGATGGTCTATGGAGTGTCATTGTCATTGATTGGTCGGTTGAAGTATTTGATGGTGGAATCGGAATTCAGAATTTTAAACTCTAAAAATTTTAATCCGCAAACAGTGCCTGCGATCCACTTTAAATTGGGTGCAGGCATTCCATTTTAATTCGATAAGCTATTTAACTCGTTGGACGATGGCTGCTGACAGTTTTGTTTTTTCAAGAAAATCTTTTTTATAATCTTGAGCTTCTTTAACAGTTCCAAATAAACCCACTTGAACGCGATGCCATGTTTGACCATTGACTTGAGCTGCGACAAAGCTCGATTTGTAACCTTTATTTAATAATTCTTGAGTTAATTTTTGAGCTTCCATTTGAGTCGGGAAGGATCCAACTTGAACGGTATACTGTCCAACATTCGCTGGGATGCTGGCCACTTCTCGAGACGCTTCCATCTTGATTTTGTCAATAGCCGTTTGTATTTGCTTTGCTTGACTAGGCACAGCAGCTGCTGAGGCTACTTTTGGTGTTTTAGCTTGTGTTGTTGCTTTTGTTGCAACGGTAACCTCTTTGATATCTTTTTCTTCAGAATCCGCAACAGTAATATCTTTTTCAAGTGAAGAATTCATTTCGGTGTCATCTGTTGCAAACTCTTCGGCAATCTTTGCCACTTCAGAATCAGTCAATAAAGGATCAGATTTTTCACTGGATTCAGTTTTAGCATCAACTGAGTTTGGTGCGAAATCATGGGTAGCGACCTCAGTTGTTTTTTGGGGCTCAAGTTGTGCTAGTTTGTGTTGATTGTCTGAATATTTCTTACCAACAAATGTACCAATTGAAAAAGAAAGTAACGAAATAAAAAAGACTAAAGCTAACTTTAACATCTTGTCTGTTTTTTGACTCATGTGTCTGACTCCGTTTTGAATGACTTGTAATCACAATGTTTATATAGTGTAACTCATAGATGAAAAAATCGTCAAATCAGGGTGAAAAAATATGATAAAGTCTAGGTTTGAAGCTGCTAAAAGCGCTGTAGATATTGGTCGCGCCTGTTTATTGGGATATTTTGGAAAAATTAGCCACATCGAATCCAAGGAAAAGGCTGGTCTAGTCAGTGAAGCCGATCGGACCTGCGAAGATTTAATGAAAAAAGAGCTTGCTCGGTTATGTCCTGACGTCGATTTTTTGGGTGAAGAAACCAGTTTTAATGAAAATCAAACCGAGTTTAAACCGTCGCATAAAGCGCGCTGGATCTTGGATCCATTAGATGGGACGACTAATTTTGTTCATCAGTTTCCTATCTTTTGTATCTCGTTAGCTCTTGAGGTTCAGGGCGAAATTGAGTTGGGAATTATAGACGTTCCGATGCTGAATCAAACCTGGACAGCCATTCGAGGCGGCGGAGCTTTTTGTAATGGTGAAAAAATGTCTGTTTCAAAAACGGCCGAGTTTTCTGATGCGCTCCTAGCGACTGGTTTTTTTGCTGAAGAGCCTGAGTATCTCGAAGAGCAGATTCGTATTTTTTCAAAATTTGTCAGGCTGGCACGAGGTATTCGGCGTCCGGGCGCGGCGGCCTATGATTTGGCTTTGGTCAGCAGCGGGGTTTTTGATTTGTTTTGGGAAAAAAATTTGAAGCCTTGGGATACAGCTGCAGGAAAAATTTTGATTGAAGAAGCCGGTGGAATTCTTAGAACCTATCAAAATCAAAACTACACACCCTTCGAAAAAACCTTAGTTGCTGGAAATCCTGTTTTGGTAAATAAGTTTCTCCAGATTTTAGACCAGTCGGGGCAATGACAAAATTCCAACAGGACCAGTCATAGGATAGGCATCTTTTTTCCTAGACCAGACTTTTGTCTTTCAGTCTAAGTTCATTTTTTTGACTTCTACGCGATAAAAAATAAATCACTTGATCAAAGTCCAGTTGGCACTTGTGTTGCTCGTTCTTTTTGTGGGGAGTTGTATCTTCTGTTTTGAAGATAGGTTTTTGGCTTCCCCTCATCACGGAGGATGAAAAGTGGCTGAAGAAAAAGCACCAAAAGAAGCAGCAGCAGCACCGGAAGTTTCAGTACCATCTACTGGATCAAAGTCGTATTTACTGATCGCTCTTGTGGTTGTGAATATGGTTGTCGTTTTGGGCGTGGGATTTATGCTCTATAAAAATTCTCAAAAACCCACAACAACAATTGAACAAGTGGTCGAAGGCGTTGAAAAAGACGACAAAACTGAACAGCTCGTTCTTGAAGAAGTCGGTAAAGTTATTCCGCTGGAAACATTTATTGTGAACTTAGCCGGATCTAAGGGCCGTAAAGTTCTTAAAGTGAATATGGAGCTGGAAGTTAAAGGTCAGGATATTATTCAAGAGATCGATAATCGCAAAGCTCAGATACGTGATTTCATTATTATTATTCTATCAAGCAAGACCTATGACGAAGTTTCTACCAAAGAAGGCAAAGACTTTCTTCGCAACGAAATCAAAGATCAGGTTAATTCCTTTTTAAGTAAAGGAAAAATTATGAACGTTTACTTCACAGAGTTGATTTACAATTAAAAAGAGGTTTGCATGAACCAAATTTTATCGCAGAGCGAAGTTGATGCCCTTTTGGCAGCCGTCACTGACGGCGATGTCCCAACGGCAGATTCGAACGTTAAGAAGATCAGAGATGATGGCAAAAACATTATCAATTATGATTTAACCAGTCAGGATAGGATTATTCGTGGCCGTCTTCCGCAATTGGAAGTTATCTACGAAAAATTCATGCGTTCATTTCGTGTATCCCTTTCATCCTCTTTGCGTAAGATTGCTTCTATCACGTTAACATCGACTGAGTTCTTAAAATTTGGTGAGTTTATCAATACATTGCCAATACCAACATGCATGTCGGTATTGCGTTTCAATAATCTTCGGGGTTCCGCCCTGTTTGTCATCGAAGCTAAATTGGCCTATGCCCTTGTGGATTCTTTTTTTGGTGGTGCTGATCGCCCCTATGCAAAACTTGATGGAAAAGAATTTACGCCTATTGAATTGCAGATTGTTAAAAAAGTTGTCGAGTTAGCAATTAATGATCTTGAGCAATCCTGGTCAACGATTGAAAAAATTGGTTGTTCATTTCAACGGACCGAAATCAATCCTCAGTTCGTGGGGATTGTGCCTCCGACAGATGTGGTTATTGCAACAACATTTGATGTAGAGCTCGAGGCCGCATCGGGAACAATTTCAATTGTTATTCCGTATTCGACGATCGAACCCATTAAGCAAAAATTATCGACAGGATTTCAGGTTGAATCAGATCAAACAGATAAAAAACTTTGGACGTCCATTATCAAAGAGCAGCTTCTTGAAACAGAAGTCGATATCAATGTGAACTTGGGTGAAACAGAAATTAAATTGAAGGACCTAATGGGTCTAAAAGTAGGGGATATCATTCCTTTAACGCAAGATTCTTCTGGCGAACTGGATATCCAGGTTGAAGACGTTAAAAAGTTTAAAGGTTACTATGGAATACATCATGGAACTGTGGCGATGCAAATTACACGGTCTATCGAGAAATAACAGGGGGAAGTATGGGAAATAATGATCCATTGGACAATATTGCAGGTCAATTGGACGAGCTTAAAGAAGCCGTGACAACGGGCGAACATAAATTAAGCCCGGCTAAAGATAAAAACTTGAACCTTATTTTAGATATTCCTCTTAAGGTGACTGTTGAACTTGGTCGAACAAAAATGGCCGTCAGTGAACTCTTGAACTTGACGCAAGGTTCAGTGCTAGAGCTTTCCAAGCTTGCCGGTGAACCAATGGAAGTATTGGTTAACGGAAAATTGATTGCTCGCGGTGAGGCCGTTGTCGTCAATGAAAAATTTGGTGTGCGTCTAACAGATATTATTTCGCCTTCAGAAAGAATCGAGCAATTAAAATGATGAAAAGCTTTTTAATTTTTACAGTTTCCATTTTGTTATCAAGCTTTGGCTTTACTGCTGAAGAAATGGTAAATGTTGAAAAGCCAACTGCTGCTATTGAAACTGAGCAAGCAGCAACGATTTCTCCGGAAGAAAAAATTCCTTTGAATATTGATACGATTAAAAAATCGGCAGATGCTCCCCCAGCATCGACTCGTATCTTACTGACGGGTGTGATCATATCGTCCATGCTTGGTGCGGCCTACTATTTTGTGCGTAAGTATAAAACTTCGAATACAATCAATAAATCTAATATGCAAATTAAGGTGTTATCACAACACTATCTTGGGCCGAAAAAAAGTTTAGCTATTGTGCATGTTGCTGGGGAATCTATTCTTATTGGAGTTACGGATTCAAATATTTCCATGATTAAATCACTTGCTCTATTAGATGACGAAGTGCCACAACAAAATTTACCTAAAAATTTTAATGAAGCATTAAATGCATCAACAGGTCAAATGGGTGCCGGAGCAACTTCAGTAGCGATGGGTGCTGATGCTAATGACCTTGAAGAAGAATTTTCCTTTGCCGGACTTAAAGATACTGTTTCGAAAAAAATCAAATCAATGAGGAGCATTTCGTGAGATTTTTGAGATGGTTTGCGCCATTGTCGATTTTTCTTTTAGGCTCTTGGGCCATGGCTCAGGTGACTCTGCCCACATTGAATTTGGGTTTTAAAACCACGCAGAATCCAACGGAAGTGGTCAGTGCGATCAAGCTAGTCTTGATCATGACTGTTTTGACTTTAGCGCCGGCGATTCTCATCATGATGACAGGATTTACACGCATTTTAATTGTGCTTTCCTTTCTGCGACAAGCCTTAGGTGTTCAGCAGATGCCACCCAATCAGTTGTTGGTGGGATTATCTTTATTTTTAACGTTCTTTGTAATGGGGCCGGCTTTTAAAGACATCAATCAGAACTCGCTTCAACCGTATATGAACGGAACAATGAACCAAGATATTGCCATTGAAAATGCATTGGTTCCGTTAAGAAAGTTTATGTTCAATCAAACGCGCGATCAAGATTTGGCTCTTTTTATAAAATTGGCCCAAGTTGAAAAACCGAAAACTCGTGCAGATGTCCCGACATTGGTTCTAGTTCCTGCCTTTATTGTATCTGAACTGAAGACCGCATTCATGATAGGTTTTATTATATTTTTGCCTTTTCTTATTATCGACATCCTGGCTGCCAGCGTTTTGATGGCTATGGGTATGATGATGGTTCCGCCAACTGTTATTGCTTTGCCATTTAAGATTATGCTTTTTGTTTTAGTCGATGGTTGGAGTTTGCTTATTGGTTCCATGGTCAAAAGTTTCGGATAGAGGTGGCGCGTGAACGAAGATATCGTAATACAACTCGGGCAAGATGCTTTGAAAACTTTGGCAATGGTGGCAGCGCCAATGCTTTTGAGTACATTGATCATTGGTTTGATCATCAGTATTTTTCAAGCTTTGACTCAAATAAATGAAAACACACTGACCTTTGTTCCGAAGATGGTTGTCATAGCTATAGTCTTGATTTTGGCGGGACCGTGGATGCTGGATACTTTAAGCACATATACTGTGAGCCTTTTTGATAATATTTCGACTGTTGTAAGAGGGCCCTAGATGATCAATATTTCTCAACTGAATGAAATTCAAGTTCTTGCATTTGGACTTATTCTTTTAAGAATGACTGCATTTGTAATGTCTTCCGCGATATTTAGTTCGCCGACGATTTCAGTTGCGGTCAAAGTTTTATTCTCTGTGGTATTGACGATTTTGGTTTTTAAACCCGTAGCAACAAATATGGTTATCGCGCGACTCAGTGAAAACGAAAGCCAATTGATTTTGATGGCGGGAACAGAACTTTTAATTGGATTGGTGTTGGGATTTTTCACCAGAATATTCTTTTTTGCTTTATCGATGGCGGGTGAAATTGTTTCTGTCTCAACAGGATTGGGTCAGGCACAGTTGTTCAACCCAATGTTAGGTTCCATGGGAAATGCTATGGAACAGTTCTATGTGACGGTTGGGACGCTGTTGTTTTTTGCACTGAATGGTCATCACATGATGATTCAAGGATTGGTGCAAAGTTTTACGACCTCAGAATTGGCTATGGCACAGTTTAATATTCAATCATTTGCCGAAGTGGTTATGCGAACTCAAGAATTCTTTATCCTGGGAATTAAAATTTCAGCTCCTATATTGATTTCAATGATTATTGTTCAAGTTGGAATTGCATTACTCAGTCGAGCTGTTCCACAAATTAATGTTTTGGTCACATCCGTATCTATAGCAACGTTACTGGGTTTTGGAATTATTTTTATAAGTTTACCATTATTGGTGATGGAGATGTCGGGTCTATTGGATTTGACAGCAGTTGAATTTTTTAAGTTTATGAAAACGTTATAAACCGACCAGCTGTCCATGATGGACAGCGACAGAGTCACGTTCTAGGAAGGAACGATAGTGTCAGAAGACCAGGGCGATAAAACCGAACAGGCCACGGACCAGCGCCGCGAAGAATTTCGTAAGCGCGGACAAGTGGCAATGACTCGTGAACTGGGTTCAGCGGTTTTCTTTTTGGTGGCTGCTGGATTGATTTACATTTCGGGACGTTTTTTCTTGCAGAATATATTTGAAATCTTTAATCGCACAATGGGCGGCGATTTGATTCAGCTTTTCCGTGAAGGCAAGCTCAATGATGTCTTTTCATTTGTTGGTTTAAAGTTGGTCATTCTTACAGGACCAGTCTTTGTTATTGCATTGGTCATTGGGGTCGGTTCGCATATCGCTCAAACAGGATTGCTTCAAATCGAAGATGCGTTGAGTCCTAATTTTAACAAGATCAATCCATTGAATGGTTTGGGTCGTATTTTTTCAATGCGTGGAGTTGCCGAACTATTTAAATCAATTCTTAAAATGACAGCAGTCGCTACGGTCATGTACCTGCTCTTGAAATCTGAACTGCATCAAATTCCATACTTGGCGGGATACTCGATTTCTCAGTTGATGACGTATATGGGAGAAATTCTTTTTAAGCTTTTAATGGGAACTGGTTTTTTCATGCTGGTGTTGGCCTTAGCTGATTACTTTTTCCAAAGATGGCAGCTTGAAAAAGAAATGATGATGACTAAGGAAGAAGTAAAACAAGAGTTGAAATCTCGAGATGGTGATCCCATGGTTAAGGCGCGAATTCGAAAAGTTCAGCGTGAAATGGCCACTCGAAAGATGATGAGTGAAATTCCTAAGGGAGATGTTGTTATAACAAATCCAACTCATATTGCTGTGGTATTGAAATATTCAGATAAATTGCCGGCTCCACAACTTATTGCCAAGGGTATGGATCATATGGCGGAAAAAATTAAACAGATAGCGCGTGATAATAACATACCAGTTATCGAGAATAAGCCATTGGCTCGAACTATATTTAAAACAATGAAAATTGGACAGGTCATTCCCCGAGAGTTGTTCGTGGCCGTTGCCGAAGTGTTGTCGTACGTTTTCCGTCTGCGCCGAAAAAAGCGTAGACCAGCCGAGCGAGGTTTATAGTGGAACAAATATTTCAGTTTATGAAACGATTTGAAAAATTAACTAAGAATACCGATCTTTTTATAGCCTTCGGTTTGTTGGGAATTATCAGTGTGATGATTATTCCACTGCCGGCATTCATGCTGGATATTGCGCTGACATTTTCTTTGGCATTGAGCTTATTGATTTTATTAACAGCTATATATATTAAAAGAACTTTAGATTTTTCATCTTTTCCATCTTTATTACTTTTGACAACTTTGTTTCGATTGGCTTTGAACGTTGCGACAACGCGCTTGATTTTGACACATGGTCATGAAGGTACTCAGGCGGCCGGTGGAGTTATTAAGTCATTTGGTAACTTTGTTGTTGGCGATAACTATGTTATTGGTTTGATTGTTTTTATTATTCTGGTTGTGATCAATTTTATTGTTATTACAAAAGGTTCTGGTCGAGTTGCCGAAGTTGCAGCACGGTTCACTTTGGATGCCATGCCTGGAAAACAAATGTCAATCGATGCGGAATTAAATGCCGGAATTATTAATGAACAAGAAGCCAAGCGTCGTCGAAAAGAAATTGAACAAGAGGCTGATTTTTATGGAGCCATGGATGGTGCCAGCAAGTTTGTTCGTGGTGATGCCATAGCAGGTATCATTATCACCGTTGTGAATATTTTAGGTGGTCTTTTAATTGGTGTGATGCAAAAGGGACTGGATGTTGGATCAGCTGCAAAATTCTATACGATGCTATCGATTGGTGATGGACTATTAGCACAGATTCCGGCCCTTATTATTTCAACAGCAGCAGGTATGATTGTCACTCGAAGCAGTACTGACGAGAGCATGGGAACAGAGTTGACAAGTCAATTATTACTGAATCCCAAGGCTATTTATATTTGCGCTGCTGTCCTAACGGCATTGGGTATGGTTCCGGGGTTACCAGGAACTCCATTTATCGTTATGGCTATTGTGATGGCGGGAATTGCTTGGACGATAACTCAGTATCGACAGGAAGCTGTTGTTGAGGCGAAACGAAAAGTAGATGCCGAATTAGCTGCACCTAAAAAAGAAAATGTCGAAAGCATGCTGCCATTGGATATGGTTGAGCTTGAGGTGGGATACGGACTTATTAATGTTGTTGATTCTAGTAAGTCCGGCGATTTGTTAGAGCGTATAGCCAGTCTTCGAAAACAATTTGCATTGGATTTGGGTATTGTTGTACCCAGCGTCCATATTCGGGACAATCTCACATTAGCACCCGGTGAATACCGCTTTATGATGAAGGGCAGTCGTATTGGTGGTGGAATTTTGAAACCCGATAGCTTAATGGCTATGGATCCAGGAGATGTGCGAAAGAAAATCGAAGGAGTTCCAACGAAAGAACCTGCTTTTGGTTTGGATGCTGTTTGGATTCATCCCTCAAAACGTGAAGAAGCTGAAATTGCGGGATACACGGTTGTGGATTTGCCAACAGTCATGGCCACTCATATCACGGAAATGGTTCGCACTCATGCTCATGAGCTATTGGGTCGCCAAGAGGTTTCACAGTTGATCGAAAATCTAAAGAAAACTCATCCCAAAGTTATCGAAGACCTTATTCCCGATGCGTTGTCATTGGGTGGCGTCGTTCGAGTATTGCAAAACTTGCTTAAAGAACAAATTTCAATTCGTGATTTGTTGACCATTTTTGAAACATTAGCTGACGAAGCATCACGAACAAAGGATTTGGATTTACTAACAGAGGCAGTTCGTAAACATTTGTCTCGGTCCATTACAGCTAAGTATGTTTCTGAGGATGGCTCAGTGAGTGTTATGACTTTTGATTCAAAAATGGAAGAGTTGGTTTCGAATTCACTTTTGCAAACAGAGCAAGGTGTGCAATTGGTTATGGATCCACAATCGGCTTCAAAAATGATTTCAAATATTGCAAATCGTATCGAGAGTCATCCCGAAATTGCCGGACAGCCCATTCTGCTGACCAGTCCAACTGTACGTCGTCATATATTTAAATTGGTTTCACGTTTCATCCCGCAGCTTATTGTCTTGTCACATAATGAAATCACGGCAGATGCCCGAGTTCAGTCTGTGGCTACAGTTGGTTTGGCCGGGTAAGGGGTAAGGATATATGCAAGTAAAGAAGTTTGAAGCTCGAACAATGAAAGAAGCCTTGGACATGGTCAAAACCCAGTTGGGGCCAGATGCAATTATTCTTTCTGCAAAGGAAATCACCAAAGGTTTCGGCTTGGGTGGAGAAAAAAGCATCGAGATCACGGCGGCATACTCCGATGCAAATGTGCAAAAGAAAAAATTTGCAGAATCTAAAATGCCAGATGCCACGCGTGAAAAATTTTTAAAATCCAGCGCTAAAAGTCAAAAAGAAATCACACAAAAAATGATTGAAAATCATGTGGCGCGCATGAATCAGCAAGTTGGATTGCGGGCCAAGAAACTTCAACCTGAAGCTTCAAAAGTTAATTATCAGCGCACTGAAAAACGGTATATTGATATCGATAATGATAACCAGGCAACGAATTATTCGACGACGCAGGTGCAGTTGAATGCAACAACTCCGGTCACACAGTATGCGCAAAAAAAGTGGAATGATATGGAAGTCAATCAACTGAAATCTGAGATCGAAGGTTTGAAGTCTTTGGTTCAGCAGTTTAAACCGGTTCCACAGAATTTTGTGCACAGTCATCCAGGTGCCGAGGCTGGAGTTCATTACGAGTATACGAATTACTATAAAAAACTAGTTCAACGGGGTCTTTTGCCAGAAATTGCTGCTGATATTGTCACGCAAGCACAAAAGCAAATTGATCTAAAGCATATTGAAAATAAAAATTTAATCGAAAATTGGATTGGAAAGTACATTTTGGATACCACTCCAGTTGTAACCAATTCAACAGAGCAGTTTCATCTGTTTATTGGAGCCTCAGGTACAGGTAAAACCAGCTCTTTGATAAAGCTGGCTAGCGATTTAATATTGAATCAACGAAAACGTGTTGCCATTATTTCAGCGGATAATTTAAAAGTTGGCGCTTCAGAGCAAATGAAGATTTTTTGTCAAATATTAAATGTTCCTTTTCTGCTTTTACGATCTCAGCAAGATTGGTCCCATATCATTCCGCATTTAGATCAGATTGATCATATTTTAGTGGATTTTTCTGGTTTGAATATGCGCACACAAGAAGAATTTAATTATTTAAAACGAATGTCGCCGCCTGTTTATAATTCATTGCGCACACATTTGGTGATGTCATGTTTAACAAAAGACGGTGATCTGTTCGATATGGCTCAGCGTTTTGAAAAATTTGGATTTGATGATGTGATTTTTAATGATCTGGATAAGTCTGCGATACATGGAAATATTTATAATTTTGTTCGAAAGGTAAATACTAAACTTTTTGCATTTGGAATTGGTCCACAGGTTCCAGAAGATTTCGAAAGAGCAACTCCAGAGCGAGTCGTTGATCTTATTTTAGAAATTTCGAAAAATTCTGGAAGAGAAACGACAACAAACTCATACATTTAGGATATTAAAATGAAAATTATTAGTTTTTCTTCAGGAAAAGGCGGCGTGGGTAAGACTTCTATTACCAGCAATGTCGCTCTTGGTTTGTCACAACTGGGTAAAAAAGTTCTGGTTCTTGATGGTGATCTTGGAATGGCTAATGTGGATATTTTTTTTGGAGTTCATCCTAAAAAAACGATCAATGATTTGCTGGCTGGTGAATCTTTGAAAAGTTGCTTAACCCCTGTTGCGCACCATGTGGATTTGTTAGCGGGTGGGAATGGGATTTATGAGCTTAGTCATTTAAACTCATTTCAGCGTCGTGAAATTATTGCGGGGCTAGAGTCCGTGAACTATCAGTATGATTACTTAATTATCGATACCTCTCCTGGATTGCATGATCATGTTTTGCACCTGAATTCGATTGCTGATGAATGCTATGTGATATTGACTCCGGACCCATCAAGTTTAGCGGATTCTTACGCGCTAATAAAAGTACTTCAGCAGAAGTATAAGTCTCAGAAATTTTCTATAATTTGTAATCAAGTTAAAGATGAACAACAGGGAGCACAGCTCTTTTTGCGATTTGCAGAGGTGGTTCAACAATTTCTGACAGTTCGGATTCAGTATAAGGGAAGTATTCCTTATGATGTGAATTTAAAAATTTCGAATCAGCATCAGCGTCTCATAATAAGGCAAGATCCAAAGTCTATTTCAGCTCAGGCCTTACGCGTGATTTGTTCTGAAATCGAGTCTCAAAACAAAACTATCGACAGGGCAACAGGCAACGTCAAAGGTCTAGACATGCTGTTTAGACCAGCCTCTGGTCATGCTTAAACACTATTGATTATGTGTTCTGTTCGGTATCATGTAGAATTTATTATGTTGAGGGGTACATTGAAATGAAGAAAGCTAGTCTTCTAAAAAAGTATAAAGACGAACCCAAAAAGAATATCAAGCGTGGTCAAAAGGAAGAGCTTATACGAGAGTATTCCCCATTGATTAAGTTCGTTGCGCAAAAAATTGCGATTCGATTGCCTCCAAATATTGAATTGGATGATCTTATTTCAGCAGGCTCCATAGGATTGATGGATGCTATTGATAAATGGGATCCATCCCGTGATAATAAATTCAAAACTTATGCGGAGTTTCGAATTCGAGGTTCCATTTTAGATGAGTTGCGATCACAAGATTGGGTTCCCCGTTCGGTTCGTGATAAATCAAAAGCCTTAGATCGTTGCGTTGCTCAGTTGGAATTAGATTTGGGCCGAGCTCCTACGGACGAAGAAATTTCTGCAAAATTAAATATGCCTATTGAAGAGTTTCATGGCTTGGTGAATCAAGTTCGTCCTGTGAGTTTGTTGTCAATTGACGATCAACCAACATTCAGCGATTCGGATAAAAAATCAATTTCAAACTTACTTGAGGGTTCAAAATCTGGAAATCCATTCAACCAACTCAATGTTAAGGTCATCAAAGATGTGGTGGCAAAAGCCATCGAAGAATTACCTGAGCGTCAACGTTTGGTGCTGTCGTTGTATTATTTCGAAGACCTTAACTTAAAGGAAATCGGACAAGTCCTACGGGTAACAGAGTCCCGTGTTTCACAATTGCATGCGCAGGCTGTGACTCGCTTACGGGCGAAGTTGGCAGTGATGCTGAATGCGGGCGAACTAGAAGCCATCTAGATCGTCCTAAAAATCGGAGATAGCATGCCGGCCTATTTTAAGAATGTTTACTTGAATTCTGTGGGATCTTTTTTGCCAGGACCTGGCATTAATAATGAAGAAATGGATTCGTATATCGGTTCTGTGAATCCCCAATCTTCTCGCATCAAGCGTAGAATTTTGGCAGAGAATGGAATTCAAAATCGTCATTATGCGATTGATAAAGATGGGAAAACTGTTTTTTCATCGGCAGATTTAGCGATCAAGGCCATTGAAAAAACTCTCAGTCATACTTCAACCAAAATAAATGATATTCAGTTTCTCAGTTCAGCCACGGTGGGTGGTGATCTTGCGGCTCCGGGATTTGCAAATTTAATTCAGGGGCAACTGAAGGCGGCGCCGATGCAAACCATGTCGTTTCAAGGCATCTGTGCATCTGGTGTGGCTGCGATGAAGGCCGCAGCCCAAGTTGTTGAGTTGGGTGAATTTAGCAAAGCTTTGGCGGTTGCCACAGAGTTTCCATCGCGGTTGTTTAAGGTTCAACGATTTCAAAAAATTGATGAAAACATTGATTTTGATTCGCATTTCTTGCGGTGGATGCTGTCGGATGGATCAGGAGCTACACTGTTTGAAAACAAGCCTAACGAGACTGGAATTTCACTGAAATTGGATTGGATTCATTTGAAATCTTTTAGTGGTGATTATCCAACGTGTATGCAAATTGGTTCGCCATGGAATCAGCCTAATAAAAGTTACTTGGATTTTTCATCACTGGAAGAAGCTGAAAAGAGCGGATCATTTTTACTACGCCAAGATATTCGGTTGTTGCCTAATTTATTTGATGTGGGCATCAGCGAGTTTATTGATTTGGTATTAAAAAAAGACATCATTGTGGATGATGTCGACTACTTTCTTTGTCATTATTCATCTGAGAGATTTTCAGATGTTATCAAAGTACTTCTTGATAAAGCGGGTCTTACGATTCCTGCAGAAAAATGGTTCAGCAATTTAAAAACTCGTGGAAATACTGGTGCTGCTTCCATCTTTATTATGATGGAAGAGTTTTTAAGAACGAAGGAATTAAAACCAGGACAAAAAATTCTGTGTTTTGTTCCTGAATCCGGCCGTTTTACAGTTTCCTATTTAATGTTTGAGGTGATGAAAGATGGCAAGTTAGAAACAACCAGAAAACCCGCGCCACTCCCTCGAAAGCCTGTTGAGAATTTACTATTGGATTTGGGATCAGTATGGCACAGCTACAGATCGACAGTTTTTCGTTCTGAACTGGCTCATCGAATTTTTAATGGAACTATTAAGCTTGAAGACTATCAACGTTGGATGGAAAATTGGATTCCACAGGTTCGTGAAGGCAGTATTTGGATGCGAACAGCCATTTCTAACTTATCGATAAAGTTTGAAGGGATTCAGGAGCTCATAGAAACCCATGCCGGCGAAGAACAGTTCGATTTTAAAATACTATATGCTGATTATCAGAATGCTGGTGGAAATAAACTCATCGATGATTTAAAACGCAATTCGGGTGGTGAGGAGTTAAATGCTTATATGTATGAGAAAGCAAAATCTGAAAATCCACTGGGACTGTTAGGGGGGATTTTTATCATCGAGGGTACTGGTCAAAAGATCATTCCCACCTTGCTGCCTTTTTTGAAAAAGCATCTTGGTTTGCAAATGAATGCCTTTAAATTTCTAGAGTATCATGGCGAAAATGATGTGAAGCACTTAGAGCGATGGGCTCAAGCTGTTGAAATGGCATTGATATTAGAACCAAAGTGTTATGATGACATTTTGGAAACAGCTAAACAAGTAGCCTCTTTGTATCAGAAGCAATGGGAGCTCGTCCTATGAGTGATAATTATAAGGGTAGTGAATTTATTCAGCATGATCCGACAGATCCAAATCCTTGGTATGCACTTTATTTGGATCAAAGCACCCCCATCCGCCCATCTGTAAAGGAGAAATGGTTGAAAGACTGCAGTTCGCATTCTCGTCAGTATCTTTTACCATTTGCGCGGCCTTTTGCAAAATTATGCATTATCATCATACAAATTTTAAAAGTTCTTTCGCCGATTGATTGGCGGGCTTCAAAAACATTACATCGTCTTATTGTTTGGGGTCTTAAAACTTTTGTTCGGGCAGATGCCAATGAATTGATACTTCGACATTTTCATGTGGGCTCTGAGATTCTGGGATTTATTGCAAACAATGTTCCTGGGGTTAAGATACCCATGAATCCACTGCGCCCAAGGAATCTAGATGATTTGAAAAACGATCTTTTTTTAACTCATGATTTAAATTTGTATAATTTCGTTATCAATTTGAACAAAGAGCTTCGAAATAAAAATATCAAGATCAAGCCAGTTGCTCATCCGGATTTTTCGATGATCACTGCGGGCGAGTTTGATATCGAACCACAAAAAAATGGTTTTTTTAATTTTATCGACCTGGAAACGGCTATCAGCCTGTACACTCCGATATTTCAGTTTTTTTTAACGGATAACGATTTTTGGCGCGCAACAAATTCTCTTCAATTGGATGAAACAATTGGTATTTATGCGGCGACAATCTTGAGTTCCCAGCAGCATCTTGTGCTTGTTAATAACAAACATCCTTTGGTTTCGTTGATCACTTTGAATTCTAGTTTTCGTTTGGTGTTGCATGGACTTTCAAGTGAGATGGGGCATTGGTTGTTGGTTCAGAAAAAACTGGAACAGCAGACTCAATTAGAATCTCATGGATAAGTACTTTGCCGAAACGGATTTGTTGAATCTATCTGTATTCGATTTTTTTATAATCACAGTTGTCAGTTTTAGTTTGTTGTATTTTTCAATAACAACCATTTCTTACTTTATTTTTAAGAGAGACAATTTCAAAAAATACCAAATACAAGCTCTGCGACCAGGACAGATCAAAACGGAGATCAAGCGATCCTTTGTGTCTATTTTGATGTTTGGCTTTTTAAGTGTACCGATATACTTTGGATTGCATTCAGGTTTTTTTAAGATACATTTCGAATTTTCGTGGAGTGTCTTGCTCGGCGAAGGGCTGCTTCTATTTATTTGGAATGAAGTTCATTTCTACAGTGTGCATCGATTTTTTCACTTGAAACCATTTTACAAGTTTCATGCAGATCATCATTACTCGCATGTACCCAATCCATTTTCAGCCTATAGTTTTCATTGGTCTGAAGGAATACTTCTAGGGGCAGTGATGCCTTTAATTATGTGTTTCCATGATTTTCAGGTCACGTCGTTGATGTTGCTGCCGTTGCTGAGTATTGGTTTCAATGTTTTGGGGCATTCGAATGTTGATTTTTTTCCTGCGTATTCAATGAATAGTATTTTCAGTTTTTCAAAGAGGCATTCATTGCACCACAAGGTGCCGCATGCAAATTTTGGTTTTTTTCTGCCTTATCTGGATGCTATTTTCAGAACAAGTGGGCCTGATGATGAGTCAAAGTAGTTTTGAGCAAATTTTTATAGTTGTGTTTTCAATTTCTATTTTGAAGTTCATTATTATTCTTTGTTTACCATATTTTATATTCTGGAAATGGTTTTCAAAGTATTTTTGGAATCAAAAAATTCAACAAATTCCACGGACCGAACCTTGTGTTTCAATGGAAATTCGGTATTCAATTTTAACTTTGTTCATACAAAGTTTATTTTTAACAGCATTGGTTTGGGGATCTCAACTGAACTATTTCAAGTTGTATCCAGGTTTTGGCACTCAAGGCGTTGCCTCTGAAATCGTTGGATTTTTTACTTATTTTATATTGTATGACACTTATTTTTATTGGTCGCATCGGTTTTTGCATCAAGGGTGGTTCTATAAAAATATTCATATTATTCATCATCAATCATTGAATCCAACGCCATTTGCATCGTATTCCTTTCATCCGATTGAGACAGTGATTACAATTTTTTACATGCTGCCATTTGTATTTTTTGTGCCTATCAGTTACGAAATGTTCTTTGTTTTACTGGTTTTAACAGATGTTGGAAACTTGGTTGGACATTTGGGCTATGAATTTTTACCTCGAAAAGTATATCATTCAAAACTAGGGGGGTGGTTAACAACGCCAACCCATCATAATATGCATCACCAATTTTCTAAATCAAATTTTGGACTTTACTGGCGGGGATGGGATAAGTATTTCAAGACGTTGCATGTAAAAACAGAATCTGAGTTTTATCGAATCAAAGATCAAAAAGATTCTGTTTCCAGTCCTGCATCATGATATTGAGTGTATTTTGGTCCAATGGAAATGTGGGATAGACGCGAATTGCAAGATTTAATCTTTTGTTAAACTGAATGCAACTGCAACACAGTGGGTGCGAATAGAGTGGATTTCCGATGGGAGTCATTTGAATCGGGAGCGGTGTTGACGTCCACTCACCTAAATTGGTGAAGGCTCCAACATGCTGATTATTGAATAATTTTTTGTATGCAATATACCGAATGACCGCGTGGGGCAAATAGCGACCCAGTTGCTGCCACCACCAAGTTCCCCAATGTCGTTGTTGCTTGAGAGCTTCAGAGATTTTCTTTTGCAAGAGTTCTGGACTCAATGAGTTTTTAAGATCCAGTGTAAAATTGGAGACGTAGTTTCGAATTGCTGTTGGGTCGTTGGGAGCAATTCCCAAATCAGGTCTCATGCTGACGGGGATCCACCAAGAGCGAGTTTTATGATGGACTCCGAATTTTTTAGAAATTATCGTGTCCAGACAAAATAACAGTAAAGTATTCAAACTGATATTTTTACTGCGGGCTTTTTCATGCAACTGCTGAGTTTCAGAAGCTGACAACGAAAGTGTTGCATAACGAATAGAACTTTCCATGGCTTTAGGAAATTTGAAGTTCCATAGATTATTTCCTCGGGATCGTGACCAGTAGAGAAATTTAACAATATTTAGAAAATACTTTCCAAAATTCATTTTAGGAGGATTGCTTTTAGAAATTTTTGGAGTGACTGTAAATCCATTTTCGGTGGCAATGTGAAAAAGTGCTCCAGCACCATCAGTAATTTCATGAGAAACAGAAATCAGTTTTTGGGATCCATTTTGCTCAACTAAGAAATTAATATCATAAGGCTCGCCGAGTTCGCGATAAGCTTCAAACCATTGGCCAACATAGTCCTTCATTCACCAACCATGGCTGTTTTGATTTTTTTCATCAAGCGAGTTTCAGTTTGTCGAACGGCTTCGCGAGTGATTTTATACTTGTCACCAATTTCTTGTAGTGTCAGTGGTTCATCGCTCAAAATGCGTTCTTCAAGCAAAATTAATTCTTTTTCGGTGAGAGATGATCGAATCGAGTCTACGGCTCGCATCAATAAAGAAATCTGTTCATCAAGGGCTAGTTTTTCATCTAGTGGCAGACTTCCATCTTCGCGACGAAGCAGTGTCGAAAGGGGTGTTGTGCTGTCATTGTCGGATTGGTTAGTGGGTTTATCCAAACTAATATCGCGAGATGACAGACGCTTCGCCATTTCATTGATCTCGTCTTCGGGAATTCCCAACTTATGAGATAATTGAGCTATGTTTTCTGGCGACGTCATTTTTTCAAGCTCTTGCTTTTGTTTCTGAAGCTGATAGAAGAGCTTTCTTTGATTAGCTGTGGTACCAATCCGAACCATTGAGAATTGGCGCATCAAGTACTCTTGAATATAGCCTTTGATCCACCAAACTGCATAGGTGATCAGGCGCGCACCCTTGTAAGGGTTGTATTCTTTCACGGCATGCATCAGACCGACATTACCTTCTTGAATAACATCAATCATGCGTGAGGAAAATTTTGCATACTCGGCGGCAACTTTGATGACGAAGCGTAAATTAGACTTCACCAGAGTTTGAGCGGCAGCAGGATCTTTTGTTTCAAAGTATTTCTTAGCCAGTTCAAATTCTTGCTCGCGGGTCAGAAGCGGATACTTTCGGACTTCTGCCAAATAGAGTGTCAGCGGATCTAGCGTTGTAACGCCGCGTTCGGTTTTTTGTGAGGGAATTAAAGCTTTCGGCTCATCCAAGGGTTCAATAATGTCATCAGAGTCCAGGGTTGGGTCTGGTCTTATTTCTGATTCATCATCGACGATCTCTGCCACCACGGAGCGGGGCTGATCTGTATTTTTCTTTTTGTTGCTCTTTTTAGCCATGCTTATGTCAGAAGTCTGTTGAGGTTTTTCTCCAGGATATCTTTAATTTTGCCTTTGAATAAAGCTAATGCAAAGGGAACTTCAACTTCAACCATGATCTGGCATGATGAGCTGTCTTTTGGAACAACCTGCAGTGTCGCTTTAAACTGGCTGCCACTGACATTGCAAATTTTGGACGGCTCGTCAAAAGTGTAGCTTACTTTTGGATCAAACTTTTTGAAGTCATTTTCACCAGAAAGCAACCCTTTGATTTTGCCGTAGGCAGCATTTGATTCGAGTGGGGCTGGGAGTTCAAATTTCATTTTAGACATGGCTCATATCTTATTCGTGATTCAAATCTGAGTCACGAGTATTTATGGAACTTATGGACCCCATCAAAAGATCAGTTTTGACTCAGCTTTGCAATTAATGTGAATATAGAAAGCTATGAAATTTGTAAGAGAACTCAAAAGAACAGATTATTGCGGAAAATTAACGTCTCAACATATCGGCAAAAAGGTCGTTTTGATGGGCTGGGTGAATACTCGGCGCGATCATGGCAGTCTTATTTTTATAGATCTTCGCGACCGTGAAGGCATTGTTCAAGTCGTGCTTGATCCAGCGCAAACAGAAACCTCTTCGTCAAAAGAATTTCGCAATGAATTTGTTGTTGCTCTCGAAGGGGTTGTTCGCGCTCGTCCCGAAGGTATGAAAAATTCTAAAATCAATACGGGCGAAATTGAAATTGAAGCCACGCGGTGCGAGATTCTCAATCAGGCTGCAACACCTCCATTTCAAATTGATGATGAGAACGTCAATGAAACGCTACGTTTGAAACATCGCTATCTTGATTTGCGATCTCCGCGTCTGCAAAAAAACTTGATCACTCGCCACAAAGTGGCTCAACTGGTGCGTCAGTTTTTATCTGAGAATGGTTTTCTAGAAGTTGAAACGCCTATTCTGTACAAATCCACTCCGGAAGGGGCACGCGATTATTTAGTCCCTTCACGTGTGAATCCGGGGACATTTTATGCGCTTCCTCAATCACCTCAAATACTAAAGCAACTTTTGATGGTCTCTGGTTACGACCGCTATTTTCAAATTGCCCGTTGTTTCCGAGATGAAGATTTGCGAGCAGATCGTCAGCCTGAGTTTTCTCAGATCGATATAGAGATGTCTTTTATTGATGTGGAAGATATTATTGATATCAATGAAAAAATGTTACGAATGATTTGGAAAGAAATTAAAAATCAAGATGTTGCCGTCATTCCGCGAATAACATTTCAAGAAGCCATGGATCGCTATGGATCAGATAAGCCAGACACTCGATTCAAGGTTGAAATTCAAGATGTGGCTGCAGCAGTTGCCGGTAGTGATTTTAAAGTCTTCAGTGATGCCTTATCTCGAGGGGGCATTGTTCGTGGTATTGCAGTTCCTGGTGGCGGCACATTCTCGCGAGGTCAGTTTGATAAGTTGACCGACATTGCTAAAAAGAATGGTGCCAAGGGTATGATTTGGATGAAGCAAGAGGCTGATGGGACAATTGCTTCGCCCATTGCCAAATTTTTTACTCCTGAAAAGTTAAAAGAAATTTTTGAAAAATTAGGATGTTCAAAAAATGATTGTGGTTTGATTGTCGCGGATGACTATGATCCAGCCTGTTCAGCATTGTCGGCACTCCGTATCCATATTGGACGCGAGTTAAACCTAATTGATCACACAAAGTATAATTTTTTGTGGGTTGTGGATTTCCCACTGTTGGAGTATTCGCCAGACGATAAAAGATGGGTTGCGCGTCACCATCCCTTCACATCACCAAAAGATGAGTCTTTTGATGATCTGATGAATAATAATGAAAAAGCCTACGGTAAAATTTTAGCCAAAGCCTATGACTTAGTTTGTAATGGGTACGAAATGGGCGGAGGTTCCATTCGTATTTACCGAAATGAAATTCAACAGGCTATGTTTCGATTATTGGGTATGACCGTTGAAGAAACTGAAAATAAATTTGGTTTTTTCTTGGATGCACTGAAATACGGAACACCTCCACATGGTGGTATTGCCTGGGGTTTAGATCGTTTGGTCATGCTGCTAATGGAAACTGATGCCATTCGCGAAGTGATTGCCTTTCCAAAAACAGCCAAGGCAACCTGTTTGATGAGTGATTGCCCGAGCGAGGTCAATCGTGATCAATTGGTCGAGGTTGGTGTTCGATTGACGGCGCAAGCAGAAAAACACATCGAAGACAGCAAGAAAAATAGCAACTAATCATCCAAGCGTTGTAAGATAATTCCATTTTCTTCAAGGGACGAGATCTCATAAATCCCTTGAAGGCGTCTTTTGCCATTTACTTTCTCAACGACAAAAATATTTTTCAAAGTCATTGCTATCAAATGGCGGATTGATTTTAAATTCCATTGGGGAGCCCCCATTTGAATCAACATTTCCAATCGAAGTAGGGCTTCTTGAGCCGTTCGAGCATGCATAGATCCAAAACTACCATCATGTCCAGTCGCTAAAGCCATCAGCAGTGATTTGGCCTCGGGACCGCGAATTTCACCAATAACCAGACGATCCGGTCTAAGTCGCAAGGCGCGTTTGAGCAAGTCATCCATGGGGATATCGCGCACGGTTCCACTTGGGTCTTGCCGTGTCAGCAGCGAGCAACAAGTCTGATTTGGTAAATGCAGTTCTTGAGTGTCTTCGATAATCACTGCACGCTCTAATTTAGAAAATTTTTCTAGCATTGATTGCAACAAACTTGTCTTTCCAGAGCCCGTCCCGCCGACAACAAGAAAATTATTCTTTTGTGCAAAAATTTTCTCGATCATCAGTTTTTGTTCAGCTGTACACCAGCCAAGCTCAGAAAGTCTTTCCAGTGTCCAACGATCTGTTGGTTGCTTTCGAATCGACAAGAGGCTGGAGCCTCGAGACAACTCTGAAAAAAGAATTGTCACTCGCCAGTGACCCAGTTGCGCTTCAAGAAAGGGCTTGTCCCGATTGAGATAACTGTGACAGTTCTGAGAAATGCGATCCAGACAGCTCTCATAGGTCTGAGGCGAATAAAACCGATCTTGATGTTTATGCAAAGTTCCTGATTTTTCAAAATAAATTTCTTCGTAAGAATTCACAAGGACTTCAGTGATTTGATCGTCTTGTAAAATTTGATTTAATGGACCATAACCTGTCATTTCCTGTTGTATCCGCTCTTGATCTTCTGTGGATAACTTTGAGGTGACTGTTGATAAAATATGAACAAGAGTTTTATTTTGTTCTGATCCACGAACATCGATATCCCAGGCTTCATCAGCAAGGCGTTTTTGTTCTTGAAAAATGATTTTTATTTTTTCTTGGATTTCTAAATTCATCACTCTACTCATTCTTCATCAATTTAGGGGTTACAAAGATAACAAGCTCTGTTTTATTTTCTCGAAATTCTTTGGAAGAAAACAAAGAACCTAATACTGGAAGGCGACTCAGAAAAGGCAATCCATCAGTACTGGTACTGCTTTCATTTTTTAATAATCCTGACAAGGCAATGGTCTTACTTTCAATCAGATCAAAATGGCTAGAAACGCGGTGTGAGTGCAGACCAGGGATGCCATCAATAGTTCGACTGGGATCAATGCTCGAAACTTCAGATTCGATTTGCATGCTCATTTGTCCCGAAGAATCTACGGTGGGCTTAACTTTTAAAATAATTCCATATTTTTTCCAAATGATATCCTGAAACTTAAAGTTAAGCACTTTTATGGGAAACTCGCCTCCAGCAAAAAATTCAGCTTCTTTTCCACTGCGACAAAGTAGATTCGGCGTGGCTAAAATTTTGATTTGACCTTGATTTTCTTGAGCGTTGAGCATGGCTTGAAACGAACTTGCGATTCCAAAATTTCCATCAATAACTTGAGCTTGATATTGACTGGGCCATTTCAATCCTAATGTTTGACCAAAGTCTTTTTTTACTTCTGTGACTTGAATTTCAACACGAACATTATCCGCAATTTCAATTTTTTGCTTGTTTTCAGTAGCTAGAACTCCCATTTTTTGGGATGCGATTTTATAATCTGTAGCCAGTTCTGCGGCATTATAATTCAGTGTCCAGGGTGAAGAGAAATTGATTTTTAATGGAGTCAGGCCGCTGGCGCGCAAATGATTTTCTATGAAGCGAGTCACGGTTTCACGTAACGGATCATCCATTTGCAATGCCAAAAACAGACTGGAATTATTCTTTTCGATCAGTTCAACAATTCGCTTGAAATCTTGGAAGCGATATAGTTTTCCTTTTAAGCAAACAACATGGTTGCAGAAATCGACAGTGAGACCAACAAATTTTTTACTCAAAATTTGCCAGTCGAGAAATGTTTTCTTTGAATCCATGGGGACAATGGAAACTTTGATCAGTTGATTATTCTGACGAATAAGAGTTGAGCCAAGATTATGAGCTTTTAGGCGAATACTATTTCCGGCGGGCTCTGCCGTGAGTAGTTTTGAGTTTTCGATCCATATTTTTTCAGTTCGACCCTGTAAAATGGAATCTTCTCCAAGTTCAATGACTAGAGACTTGGCTTGAATTGATGGAGTGGAAAGCAATAATAAAAGCAATAATGTTTTCATAGCAAATGAGTTTTGCAATATGAAGTTCAATCTAGGTTGGCGATTGACAATAGGTTTGTCCGAATTTCAGTTTTAGCTTCCGGTTCGGATCAGTAGACGAATTCGACTCGTACTCCGCCTTCGATATTTAAAACCTTTAGCGAACCTGCCTGAGCCTTCATCAGAGTTTGGCAAATGGTTAATCCGAGGCCCATGCCGATCGAATGATTCATGATGTTTTCATCCAGCATGAAGGGGCGCATAATTTTTTCAATAACGGTTTCAGAAATGTGGGGTCCTTTATTTTCGATACTGATAAGTGGTGCCCCCGAACTTTGTTTACCAACGCGAATTGAAATTTCAGTCTGTGGCAGGCCGAATTTAGTCGCATTATGTAGGGCTCGAAACAGTGCCATTCGGGTTAAAAGAAGATCCACTTCAATAGTATCTAAATCAGAATTCATGCGAACTGTTTGAGTCTTAGAATTGAGCGATTGAGTAATTTCAGCAGGGATATCCTTGAGGAACTGGTCGGGGCGCACGCGATCCATTTTTTTTGGAATCAGACCCACTTCCCCTTTGACGATCAAAAGAACATCTTCAACAATACTTTTGAGTTTTTCAGATGATTTAATAATTCGATTCGTGAAAAGTTTTTGTTCATCAGAGAGTAAGGTTTCTTTCAAAAGGCTGGCAAAACTCAGTATCGTGGTGAGTGGTGTTTTTAGTTCATGATTAATAAGAATCATAAATTGATTCTTGGCCTTGTCCAAAGTTTGCAATTCATGCAGAGCTTTTTCGAGCGCCAGGTTCTTTTGCTTCAATTCGTTTTTAAGAAGATACTTTTCCGTGGCTTGATCGACCGTGTTCATCAGGTCAATAGGATCCCAGGGTTTGGTCAGGTAGCGATAAATTTGCCCCTTGTTTACTGCCCCAATGACAGATTCAATATCTGTGTAGCCGGTGAGTAGAATTCGTACTGTATCAGGATGAGTCGTTATGGATTTTTCTAAAAACTCAACACCTGTGATCAGGGGCATTCGCTGATCGGAAATAATAACCGACAAGGCTGGATAATTGTCCAGGACATGAAAGGCCTGTTCAGGAGTGGTGGCCTTTAAGACTTGGTATTTCTTGCGGAAAATGCGCTCGAGGGCATCTAAATTGTCGGGTTCGTCATCAAGACAAAGTAAAAAAGGCTTTTGATCTAAATCCATTTTGTCATCCTAACGACTATTTGGATCTTAGGTCTAGATTTTAGTTCCCATTCTGACTAAAGGCCATTTTTGACTTATGCAATGACGTCTAAATGTCGAGAAGTGATACGATACTTAAGGATTAGTGTATCTAATATTAGGAGTTCGTATGGTGTTGAAAAATATGATGAATTCATTGCTGACCTTTGCCGTTTTTGTAACGGCTGTCTTAGTCGGTGAAAAGTCAAACGCGTCAATGTTTGGATCCGGATACTATGGCGGAACGCAACAGTGTGCGTACCCAACAAAAGTCGGCAAGAACGCAATCAGCATGAGCGACGAGGAAAAAGAAGAACGCAAGAAAGTCGCAGCTCTGAAGCGCGATTTAAAACTTCGTAAAATTGAAAAAGATCGTGCCGATAAAGAATTAGAATTTGCAGCTCGAAAAATAGAAAAGCATTTTGATAGCACCGTCGCCGAGTTTTTAATGGGTGTGCATATCGAAAAATTGAACAAGTGCGAAGATTACAAGTCTCATCCCAATTTTAATTGTTACGCAAATGTAGAAAAAGGCTCAACTTCAAGTCAAGAGGGCGATGCCAGTGGAAATCCACAATCATCGGTTATCTCGAGTCAATGCGGAGAAAAAGATGATGTTCCCGATTTATTGAAAAAATCATGGATTAAATCAGCCGCTGCGGGCGGTGGTGGATACTGTTCTGCAAATAGTGATAGCGCAAAAGGTTCGGTTAATGTTTCTATTTGCACGGATAAATCATTACGCCCAACGGATGGTTCAAAGTTTAAAACTTATTCAACGACAGAGTGTTCAAAAGCTTTAAAAGATTATCGCAAATGGCGTATTGAACAAGGGAATGCTCAGGCAAAATTTGAACGCAATGAAGAAGAAATTCGCGAGCGTGAGTACGCCATTTCTGATGCCCGTGAGCGTGCTAAATTAGATCGCGAGTACAATCAGCGAACGCAGCTAGAAGGCGAATGTGAAGATTGTGATGAAGAATCTCGGGGTTATAAGTATGAAAAACCCAAGCGAGATTGGCTGGGTATCGCGGCTCAGGTGGGAATGGGCCTAGGACTAGGCTATTTAGGAAAACGTTATGATGATCGCAATGCGGAATATCAAGCGCAACTGGGTTATCCTCCAACTCAAGGTTATCCAACCGCAGTGTCTTTAGGATTGCCATTTATTTTAGGTGGAGTTTACGGCGCTGTTAACGGTGGAACCGGATCTGGCGGATTTGGTTGTGGTGGAAATGCTTATGGTGGCGGTGGAGCTAATGGTGTTTACGGACCGTATGGTTCAGCAGGTGCTGGTGGGGCTTTCGGGTATCCACAAGGAATGTTCGGATCACCATGGGGTGGCGGTATGTATAATCCTGGAATCGGTGCCAATGGCGGATTCAATGGACCTTACGGCGGATTCCCAGGTGGAATGAATGGACAATTTGGAATTGGTGCACCAATAAATGGTGGTATGGGCGGCGGATATCCTGGCATGGGCGGCTACCCTATGGGTGGCGCAATTGGTGGAGCAATCGGCGGCGGTATCGGTGGAGGTTATCCAGGCATGGGTGGTTATCCTGGAATGGGCGGTTACCCTATGGGTGGCGCAATTGGTGGAGCAATAGGCGGCGGTATCGGTGGAGGTTACCCAGGAATGGGCGGCGGATATCCTGGCATGGGCGGTTACCCTATGGGTGGTGGCATTGGTGGAGCAATAGGCGGCGGTATCGGTGGGGGTTATCCAGGAATGGGTGGTTATCCAGGAATGGGTGGTTATCCAGGAATGGGTGGTTATCCTGGTATGGGCGGATATCAAATGGGCGGTTACCCTATGGGTGGCGCAATTGGTGGAGCAATCGGTGGAGGTTACCCAGGAATGGGGGCTGGCGGAATGGGCTCGTATATGAATAATCCACAAGTGCAAATGCAAATGCTTCAGCAACAACAACAAATGTTGCAGCAGCAGCAACAATATTATCAAGCGCAAATGCAGGCACAGATGCAAGCCGTTCAACGTCAAGCACAGATTCAACAACAGGCCGCACAAGTAGAGCAAGAAATTGCTTCGCTACAAATGCGATTACGAATGTTATATATGGGCTCTTACTCTGGCGGTGGAACAACTGGTGGTGGAACCATCGGTGGCGGAATTTATGGTGGAGTTTACATTGGGGCGGCAGCACCAACACCAGGTTATCCCGTTGGTGGACAAGGACAAACATTTCCAGCTCCAGTCGGTGGAGCAGCAATTGTTCCAGGGACTGGTACAGCACCACGTGGTGGTCGATAAAATTCTGTTCTGATATTTAAATTTGACTAAAATACAAATAACCCTCATCACTAATGGGGGTTATGTTTTTAAAAATCAAAAATTCCTTCGATAGTCATTGTCATTTTTTAGCAACGGGCCAAGTGGCTTGTAGTTTGTCTTTAAAAAATCTGAAATCAGCAAATGATATACAAAATTTAGTGATTAAGGATCATCATTTTCAGGGTGAGTGGCTCACCGGATTTGGTTGGGACCAGAATCAATGGATAAATTCTGAATTTCCAACAAAAGAAATCTTGGATTCAGCATTTCCCACAACACCAGTATTTTTTTCTCGAGTTGATGGACATGCCTCTTGGATAAATACGAGAGCCATTCAAAAATTAACAAGTTTAGGATTTGATTTTTCGCAAGATATACGTGGGGGTAAAATCAGTCGCGACTTGAATGGGCATCCTACGGGAATTTTATTTGATCAGGCCCATATTCAAGCCCTCATGAAGCTGCCCTCATTTGATGGTCTTCAAACGAAACATTTTATTCAGACGGCACAAAGTATTTTCAACAAGGGGGGATTTACTCATGTTCGCGATCTGTCTATGACGGAACCTCTTTGGAAACAATTAACTGAAATGTCTGAGCGCAAAGAACTCACAGTGCACATCGATGGGTTTGTGACGATTGAATCTCTGAATGATTTAGAGAACGTTTTTTCTTGTATAGAAGTTATGAAAAAAAATCCATGCAACCTGCTTAAAGTGCGCGGAGTGAAGCTATTTTTTGATGGTTCACTTGGATCCCATACAGCCCTGTTATCTAAGCCTTATCTTGGATCCACGGAATTAGGGATATGTTCTTGGAGTTTGTCTGATGTTAAAAACATCATGCGAGCGACATGGCAGAAAAATCTTGAATTTGCAGTTCATACCATTGGTGATGAAGCAGTTCATCAAATTGTTCAAGTGGCTCGCACTGTTTCGACAGAGGGCGTTTTAGGCCGATTGAATTTGGAACATGTGCAGCTTTTGCGTCCGGAAACCCTACAAATGATGAAGTCACTACATATCACATGTCATCTACAACCATGCCATTGGATAAGCGATCATCTTTGGCTTCGAAATGTTATTCCACAAGAATTGGTGGCGATATCTTTTCCTTGGGAATCACTGCGGAAAAATAAAATAACGATTCGATTTGGCAGTGATTCGCCGATTGAGCCCACGTCACTTTTACTAACCCAACAAGCACTTATCGAAAGTCAAAAATTAGGTTGGAGTCAATTTCAAGATGAATGGTATAAATACCACCAGCATCCCGAATCCAACTGGGTAAACTGTTGGACCGAGATTGCCGATGATAAAATTAAACAAGTTTATTTTAATGGTGAGTCATTACTCTAAAATTGAAACTGCACTTCGTACTGATTTGCAAGGACAGCAGCTCCGATCACTAAAGCTCCCGTGATGATCCAGTGTTTATTTTCTTTTAGAGTGGTGAAAAGACCCAATGTTGATGTCAGTCCAGATGACCAACCACATGATTTTTCTGACATGATTTTCCAACTTTCTGTTCCAACTTCAAAAAGAATCGTCGCCGTTTGACAAGTGCCTTTTACAAGATATTCCGAGAAGTTTTCCTTTTGAGAGTATGATTGATTCAAAGTTTTTGTTGATTGACGCTGAGGCAGTCTATTGAAGGTCATGGTAAAGTAAGGAATATCTAAATAGCTTTTCTTAATGGAATGAAATTCTTTTTTTGATAGTGGTGTTTTAAAGAATAAAATGTAATCACCATCAAGAGGAGAGACTTTTTTATCAGTAGGAATAGCAGATACAATAAATTTCAATTCGTTCAAAAGACGAAGCGAATTTCGAGTATCAGCTTGTTCCAAAAGACGCACCAGCATTTCCAACTGTTCAAGTGAAACGGATTCGGATTCAATAATTTTTTGAACTTGCTTTGGTAAGCTGCTTAAAAAATTCTGTTCATTCAAATCCATTGTGTCCATCAAGGTATCAAAAAGTGGAGTTGGCTCGTGGATTTTTTGAGTGAGTAAAAAATTCTGGATGCACGTATACCCTTCGCGTTGGCATTTTTCAGTATAATCGCTGGCATGGATAGATTCATCCGGAACCAACAGAGTTTGGGCAACAGCGGAATAGGAAGTCATCAAAGAAAAAAGAATTGAAATAATTAGTTGTAAAGTCATTTTATCCCCCAGCCTTGTGGTATTCAATGCGTACAGGTGCTGCTTTTCGGTCTGCAATTCCAGTAGCTTCTTGAGCATTTCTATTTTGAACAACAGCCCAGAACGGACCGCTCAGACTCATGATGTAACCCGAGATGTTCTCTGGGACCAGAGCAGCATATTGATTCGGATTCAGTGGTGCTCGCATGACTTTGACCTTAGAAGCCAACTTTTTAGAGCCAACATTTGCAGAAGGACCAGAGTATAAGTCCACCACACCGTATTGATCCATCAAACCCGCAACAGCGTCGGCATTAAGTAGTTCAATCGGAATTAAAACCATGCCTTTTGGAATAAGTGTATCGGCATAAATACGCTCGGGCTTAGCACCTTTTTCAGTTGGTTTTGCAGAAAAAATTGCATAAGCCGCAATTAAAATGAGAAATGAAAGCAGCAAGATTTTATTTTGCTGACTGAGTTTAATGGATTTCATTGATGATCCCTTCTGAATTCGCGATTTTTTTCTGTCGAGAGTTTGTAAGATTTTGTATCAAGGCGGTGTTTTTCAATCAGAGCTTGAAAAAGCACAAGTAATCCGACGACTACCGTGATTAGAAAAACAGCTTCTAATAAAATTTGTCCTTTTGAATTTCGGCCGACCATATTTCCCCATTTCGATTTGGTAAGACTCCACATGAAAGCTTCAGGCGATTTGAACTTTTCAAAAATCGTTGACTGTCATTGCGGGTCAAGTAGCGCAATTGCCAATTGAAGGCCACTGCTTGTTCGACTTTATAGTTGGGTTTAAGTTCGTAATTGGGAGCCAATCCGGACGTCCGGGCTTGGACTGCCATTTTTGATATGCGGTCCGATCTGATGATCAGGAATGTCTGAATAAAGAAGTTCCATCGGTTGCTGAGTGATGAAGTCGCCTGATTGATTTGAGATTGAATACGAAGATTTTCAACAGCAATGCGCGAATTTGTCATGAAAATCAGGCTTCTCTGTATCTGATCAAGTTTAATCTGCTGTTGGCGAATCCGAGCGATTTCCGCTGTCGCTGAAGCTATGGCAGGAAAATTCATGGCAAGAGTTGCTGCAGTTAACTGCAGCTGTGCAACTTTCATTCGATAAGATAAAATACTTGAAAGGGGATTCAGGGAAAACAATTTTTTTTCTGCCTGGATAATTGATTTCTGTAGGAGCAATGATTCCTTAATGCAGGTGGATTGAAATTGGAGTTTTGCTTGAGAAATAAAAATTAAAAAAGAAAGACTAAAAATTAGAATGCCAGCAATACCTAAAAGGTATATCGAGTGCACGCTAGCAAAGCCTAATTGATTTTTATGGAACTTGTAAATCAAGGTGAAGCTCGCTTTCTAGAGTATGAAAGGATTCTCCATCGAGGCTCCATTGTACCCGCAGTCGTGCTGTTTCAGGGCGACTGTGATCTGTGATCCTGATGGATTTGAGGTTCATTTGCTGTAGACTGGATTTCAACTTACCTACACAGTTGGTATTTTCTTGAAATTGACAGAGAAGCGCCGTTTCTAATGAATTCTCAATAATAATCTCGCTGATCAGGGACAGACCAAGTTGGAAAACTTTGAATCCTGATATCGTCACAATGATCATCAGAAGCATAGCTTCAATAAGTGCCTGTCCCTTTTTATTTTTCATAGACTATTGAGATGTTCTGGAAGAATCCATAAAGTTCGACAAATCTTTTCGATTCAGTGTCGACTCATCAGCATTTAAGACTTGTCGTTTTTCCGCTATAGAGGCGCCCATTGCACGATTGAGGTTTTCATATTGAATAGCGACATTCTGGCCAACAACTTTCATCACACCGATGGATCCAACAGCAATTAATGCCACAAGAATTAGGTATTCAATAAGCCCTTGTCCGCGATTTGATTTTAATTTTTTTTGAATTGATATTTTCATAAGACCTCCAAGTGGTGAGGTCTTGCAAGTCAACAGTGGCGCTCAAGTCTATTTATGAGCTTTTTGGCGCCGAAGTTCGGATACTATTTCTTTTTAGCTATTTTTTTTGCGGGAACCGCTTTGGTTACAGCCTTAGCTGCGGGTTTTGTGGCTGCTTTGGCTGGAGCAACTTTTTTAGCGGGCTCAGCTTTTACGGGTGCGGCCTTGGTAGGTTTAGCAGCCTTAGCTGTTGCTGCGGCAATAGCTGCAGCTTCGACTTTTTTTGCTTCTTTTACTTTTGCAGCTGCTGCAATTTTAGCAGGCTGTGCATCTTGTTTTTCTTTGAGTTTTTTTGCTTTTCGGGCAGCTGAAATACGATCAAGAATTTCAAAAGCTTCTTTTTGTAGATCATTTTCAAATACAAAGCGGTAAAAACCTTCAATTTCAGGGCTTTGGCGAAACTTTTTAACTGAGGTTGGGATATTTTCGGATTGGACGAAATCGATTGAGTTTCCGTCTTTTGATAATTTTACTTTGTCTGCCATTGAAAGCCTCCGGAAATAGGGTCGAATTAGGCGTTAATCTAATCTACAGATTCCATTGGGTCAAGATGTGTTGGCTCTGTGTTGTGATCTGTAACGTATTGATTTTCTTTAGAAATTAGGTCAATCTCTGGTCTTGGCGGTGCGATGATTGAATTAAAAGGAAAACCTGTTGCAGAAGCGGTTTACTCAGATATCAACAAACAGCTTTCGACATGGTCAGAAAAAAAGTGGAATTCTCCCCATTTGGCTGTGGTTTTAGTCGGGGATGACCCGGCCAGTAGTGTTTATGTTTCTCATAAACAAAAAGCCTGCGAACGTTTGAATTTTAAATCAACTTTGATTTGCTTGCCAGCAACAGCTTCAGAGGCTGAGGTGGCGGGCGCTTTGCAAAAATTAAATTTGGATTCTGGGGTTGATGCTGTTTTATTGCAATTGCCATTACCAAAACATTTAGACGAAAAAAAGCTGACCGAGATTATTGATCCGAAGAAAGATGCAGATGGTTTAACTCAGGCATCACTTGGGGCTTTGATGGCAGGTCAGCAAAAAGTGGCGAGTTGCACACCTGCAGGAATTATTGAAATGATGGATCATTACAAGATTCAGCTGACAGGAAAAAAAGTTGTTGTCCTGGGGCGAAGTTTGATTGTTGGGTTACCACTTTTTCATCTGCTGATTCAAAAAAATGCAACAGTGACAGTGTGCCATTCGAAAACAGAAAACTTATCAAATTTAATAGCTCAAGCAGATATCGTTTTCGTTGCTATTGGTAAAGCTGAGTTTTTTAAACCTACAGATTTTAAAAAAGATGCTGTTGTCATTGATGTTGGAATTCACCGTCGTCCCGAAGGCTTGTGTGGAGATGTTTCATCCGAAAATGCAGAGGGCTGGCTATCTGCCAGAGCCCCAGTTCCGGGAGGAGTCGGACCCATGACTATTGCCATGTTAATGAAAAATACGATGACGTTAGCTCAGCTTCATAGACAAAATTAAAAAGGTAAAATGATGACAGAAGTTTTAAATAATCATTGGTATATGGCGTTGCCATCCGCAAAACTTAAACCTGGAAAAATGATTTCTGTCGAAATCATGTCCGAGCCTGTTTTATTCTTTCGAACATCGACGGGGCTAGTCAGTGCGATTCGTGATATTTGTCCGCATCGTGGAATTCCATTTCGCTACGGTCAGATGTCTGGCGATATGGTTGAGTGCCATTATCATGGTTGGAAATTTGATGGTGCTGGTGTTTGTCGAGAAATTCCATCGCTGACTTCAGATCAAAAGTTAGATTGCACAAAAATCAAAGTGAAATCATATCCAGTGAAGGAACTGCACGGGGGTGTTTGGATTTTTATGGGATCTGCGAATTACGATATTACGCAGGCGCCGCAGCCTCCAAAATTACCCGATATACCTCTGAATGCCGTGCCACAGCTTTGCGAAGTTGTTGAGTTTCCCTGCCATATTGATCATGCGGTTATTGGATTGATGGATCCGGCTCATGGTCCCTATGTTCATAAAAGTTGGTTTTGGCGCAGTTCAAAATCGTCTTATGAAAAACACAAAAAATTTGGCCCCGTTTCATTCGGGTTTCGAATGAAACGTCATGAACCATCCAAAAACTCGAAAGCTTATAAAATCTTGGGTGGTGAGCCAACGACGGAAATCACCTTTACTTTGCCTGGGACGCGAGTGGAACACATTCAAGTCGGCACGAAGAGTTTTTTCTCGATGACAGCGCTGATGCCGATTTCTGAGAATCGCACTCAGGTGATTCAAATGGCTTTTTGGAATATTCCTTGGTTGAATTTAGCAAAACCTTTGGTGAAAAGTTTTGGTCATACTTTTTTAGGTCAGGATTTATTGGCCGTCACCAAGCAACAAGAGGGTTTAAAGTTTGACCCAACTTTAATGCTCATCAATGACGCTGACACTCAAGCGAAGTGGTACTTTGCTCTGAAAAAAGAATGGTCAAATCACATAGAGGAAAAGCGAGAGTTTAAAAATCCAGTACCTGAGACTGAGTTGGCATGGCGAAGCTAATCCTGATTGGATTTTTAATTGCATTCGCTGAAGCAGGATTTGCATCAACTTATAAAATAAATCTTATTAAACAGTGGTCTTTGGCTGCAGATTCTCGCGTGGCCAAGAAAAAAATTGGTGGGCTTTCTGGATGCGTGGTTGAGGGAGATAAAATTTATTTTGTTACTGATGATCGTGGAGGCCAGGGAGGCTCCCGAATTATTTCATTTCCATTTAATCATGAAACCAATGAATTGAATTTAACAAAACCTGATATTTTGAAAATTCGATATTCCCCTCGGGTTTTGGATTTAGAAGGGATTGGCCGTCACTCAAATGGCCAAATGTTACTATCCAGTGAGGGGGATTTGAATCAAAAACCACGAGTTATGCCCGAGATTTTTTGGGTGAATAACGCAGGTGATAAAGTTTCAGCAATTGAATTTCCCAAAGAGTTTTTACCTGAAAAATCAGGTCAGCAGACTCGGGGAGTTCAAAACAATTTGGCTTTTGAGGGGTTGGTTGTCGATAATGATAAGAAAATGTGGGCCGCCATTCTAGAGGCTCCACTTTTTCAGTCGCCTGGCATGTTGAAGCTTGTTCAAAGTGATTTGAGTTCGAAAAAATTTGACCGTATTTTCAATTACCCTCAGCCTGCAGACATCAACCAAGACAATATCAGTGGGTATTTTGGAGCAACAGATTTGCTATTCCTTGATCAGAGCACATTTATGGTTCTCGAACGTGGGGTTGAGGTCTCGATGCAGGGGTTTCGTTACCGGACTCAACTTTGTGTGGCCACAAAGGGTGATGGCGTCCAGCTGTCCAGGCAATGTCCGTACAGTATGAACTCGGACGACAAGATTACCAGTTCATATCCGATGGGTGCAAATTTTGAAGGTCTGTGCTGGGTTAATAAACAAAAGAAGTTGTTCTTGGCTGTAAGCGATAACAATTTTTCTAAAAATGAAAAAACTGTTTTTATTCTGTATCAACTGCACTAAAACGATTCTATGAAAATTTGGAAATTGAAAAAAGGTCACGATGCTCGGTTACGTTCACGCCATCCGTGGGTTTTTTCAAATGAGCTGCTGGATAGCCCCAAATCTGTAAAACCTGGCGAACCCGTTGAAATCCAAGACATGCGAGGGCAGTTTTTAGCCCGTGGTTACGGAAATCCACACTCATTGATTGCCTTTCGAGCCCTGAGCTTTACCACTCAAGATGAAGCCCCTATGTCGCCCCAAAGCCTTGGTCACAAGTTGTTTCGCGCTTGGAAACTGCGCAGTGATTTGGGATTTAACCTGAGCTTTCGAGTTTGCTTTTCTGAGGCAGATGATATGCCCGGGATCATCTGTGATCGCTATGTTTTCACGAAGAATAATAAAGTTTACCAAGTTTTTTCGTATCAACTGCTGACTTCTGGAATGGATGTGACTTTTAAGGCCTCTGGTTTTGAAATTTTTGAAAAATTAGCGAATCTCGCCGTTCAGCAAGGAATTTCATCGATACCATGGAGCGAAACTCTTTTGCTTCAACGAAACGATGTTAATATTCGAAAGCTCGAAGGTCTGTTGGTTGAACCTCCGATTATTACCAGAACAGTAGATGACATTGATTTAACAGATATTTCGATTGAAGTGCAGAATGTTTTAGATCCTTCGGACAAAGTTTTTTTCATGGTTAATTTGATAGAAGGTCAGAAGACTGGATTTTTCCTGGATCAAACTCAAAACATGAGATTGCTTATCGACTGTTTGGCCAAGAAAAAGCATGTCTTAAAAAATCGACGCATTAAAATTGTGGATTTATGCTGCTACATGGGACAGTGGTCCGTTCAAATTGTACATAATTTAAAAAAATGGGGGATTGAGTGCGAGGTTCACCTTGTTGATGTCTCTGAAATGGCTCTTAAGAAAGCTTCCGAAAATTTGACTCCATATGGTGTTGAGGTTAAAATTTACAAGATGGATGTTCTAGAAGGGCTAGATTCATTTCCATCCAATGAATTTGATGTCGTCATTTCGGATCCACCAGCATTTGTGAAAAATAAAAAAGACATGCATCCAGGTTTACATGCGTATTTTAAATTAAATGCCCAAGCATTTCGAATGGCACGTCAAGATGGAGTCGTGATTTCATGCACATGTTCTGGTGTTGTCACAATTGAAGATTTTAAAGAATCATTGCGAAAGGCTGTTTTACGTTCGGGCAAATCAGCAAAATGTATTCTGTCGGGTGGGCAGGGCTGGGATCATCCAACCCTGATGAGTTTTCCAGAGGGATTTTATCTTAAGATGGTGATGCACCAGATGAATTAAAGCCGTAAGCCTGAGCTTGTTGTGCTAAAATTTGTTTCTGATAGACCGTCATTTTATTGATATAGTCCTTTAATGTTATATTTTCAGTTTTATGAATATCTGCTTGAATGCGAGTCTGATTGAACTGACCTTCAATGTTTTCTAAATCAGCTGTTTTTCTATCTAGTGCCAGTTTCAATTCGACAATTTTATTTTCAGCAACGGAAACCAGATGTTTGATCGTGTCTTCTTGTTCGACTTTTGATTCTCCGAGCTCGTGCATTCCGCCCTCGAGTTCATTGATTTTTTGAGTCAGTTCCTCGATATGGGTCTCTTTTGATTTCAGCTCAAACTGAAGTTCATCGTTTGCTTGCATTAAGTTGATGTTCTCTTTGGACATTTTAGATTTCATGGATTCAAAATTTTCTAAGTACTGTTTACGATCCTCAAGTTGTGCCTGAAGCGATCTTGACTTAATTTCTTGGATTTCCAATTGAAGTTTTAATGATAAATCCAAAGACTTTGCTAAATCTGTTGATAGCTTTGAGTTGATTGTGCGTTCTTGGTTTAACAAATCCGTTAATTCTTGAACCCGCTCAGACAAGTCAGAATTTGAAGTCGTCATTTGTTCGAGTGTATGGATTTTGAGCTGCATATCTTCGTGTGTGGCCATAAGATCATACTGAAAACTCTTGATTTGATTCTGCATTTTTTCAAGTTGCACCACTTTGTCCTTTGCGGATTTGGTGTCTTCCACTTGAGTGAGTTCATTCAGTTTTGTGCAGATTTCATTAAATATTTTTTCATGTTCGGGCATGTTGTTTATTTCCATTGCCTTAGTCTAGTGAAGTTAACGCTGACTGACTACGACTACTAAAACGAGATTTTAAAACTCGCTTTAGGTCTAGATTGACCCCTGTCATGAACTGTTCATAATAATGATATAGAGGTCATCATGTTGAAGAAAATTCTGAGCTTGTTTACCAGTTTTTCAATGATTTGTTCGGCATTGCCTTCCTATGCCCAGGGTAGTTTCTTTGAAATTAAAGAACCACCTCGCGCGGCGGAGTTCATCTATCGATCATCTCAAAAAGAAAGCTTAATCGGAGTTCAGCTTTTAGGAGCTGTGAAGTACCCGGGACTTTATTATGTTCCATCAAATACAGATATACTGAAATTGGTGACCTTAGCGGGTGGAGTTGAAGACGCCGATCTTAGTGAAGTGATTGTTCGTAAGACCGATCCTACTCAGCCAGGTGTTTTTGAATTGGATATGGAAAAATTTATGAAATCATCAGCGGATTCAAAGCCATTCAAACTAACCCAGGATGACTTTATTTTTATACCAAAAAAAGAGCCTTGGATTTCAAATGATGTGTCGCGAACAATCACTTTGGTTTCTTTGGTCACAAGTATCGTACTGACTGCGGTATTAATCGATAATAATCGCTAAGCCTGTGATTGTTTTCATCCTTGTTCTTATTTTTATATCAAAGATTTCCTTAGGTTTTTTGCCATTTATGCCGTGGCAACTGGGCCCATTGATTTATCAGTATGGAATGCATCCGTACATCAATATTTTTTTGAGTCTTTCTGTTGGTTCGATCATCATTTTGAAGTGGTTGATCTATCCGAATCATTTTTTTACACAAAGCCGGTTCTTTCGATTCGGAGTAGTGCTGACGAGTTTGTATTTACTGCTTATTTCCTTTTTGCAGAGTGCTTTTGTTTATTCGATGGAGTCTCTATTTCTGCAAATGGCTGCCGCGATTTTATCTATTTTTACAATTTTACTATTTGGACGAGTGATACCCACTTCCATCGAGCCTGAGAGGTTTTTAAAGTATATTAAAAATATTGTAGTACCTCTTTTGTGGATCAGTTTGCTGGCACTTTTTATTTCACCTGAGTCAGCATTCAAAGGTTCTCGTTTTATTGGAATTTTCAAACATATTCCCCATATGGTGAGTGCCGCCACGGTGGGCTGTTTCGCGCTCCTCTATTTTTTTGTTAAACAGAATGAGTCTAAAAAAAGACTGATTATCAATGGTGTTAATTTTTCTTTAGCATTTTCGTTATTGATATTAACAGGAACAAGATCGGCATTGGCTTCTGTTGCTTTGGGAGTAATTCTTGTGGCGATTGTCTTTCCAGCAAAGAAGACAGGTACAAAGATTTTGAAAGTTGCGTTTGTAATCACATTTTGTTTGGGGACATTATTTTTTGGCGACGATGCTGGTCAGTATGCCATTGAAGTCGTGCGAGGAGAAAAGGCCATCGGTGGGCGAGTTGCTCAGGATGGAGTGACCTCGCGTTTGGAAGAATTTGAACGTGGTTACCTGATTTTTCAAAAGGATCAGTGGTTGGGGCAGGGACTGTTGTCAAAATTTTCAAATGGAAGCGAAGCAGAAGTCGACAGTTATGATGCAGGAAAAGATCCCCATAATATTTTCATTTCAGCTGGCGTGATAGGTGGTTGGGGTTTGATTGTGCTCACTTCGGCGATGTTGGTTGCTTTGGTAGTGGCTTCACTTAAAAAGCTAAGATCAGCGAATGATGCCATTAAAGTTCTTGCAATTTACACGCTTTCGCAGATTCCGATTCTTATTATTTATCATCTGCATTTATCATTAGGCGGAATTGCAGATCGAATTTATTGGATTGTCTTTGGGTATATGGCTTTAAAAGAATCAGATCTTGATAAGGATTAGGTCAAATGCTAATATTTTCTTCATGAATTCACTTATTAGTTTTTCTCCGGCCATATTGGGAATTGCAGTTGTCTTGCAGGCAGGCCTGAATAAGAAGATCGCTGCTCAGTGGGGATTAACGACAGCCGTTCTTTTGAATGCACTGGTTTTTGCTGTTGTCGCGATTATTTTTTACAGTCTGAGTGTGTGGAGAATGGATTGGTTTCCCGTAAATATGAAAGCCAATTTTGATTCGAAAACATTTCTTTGGTGGTACATCATTCCGGGAATTTTAGGATGCGTTTTGGTATTTGGCGGGCCATGGGCTGTTGCTCGATGGGGAGCTGTTCACACTTTTATCATTGTTATCTCAGCTCAGTTATTGGCGAGCTTGATTTGGGATTGGCAGGTTGAGAATCTACCGGTATCCACAGTGCGTATCGCGGGTATTGGCCTATCTTGGATTGGCGCATTCTTAGTATGCAAATCCTAATTGGATATTATGCAGCACTTCAATCCGTTGTTGAAATAGGGCTCGGCAGTTTCTTGCATGCCCTTCATATTCCATTCACAGGTCATGCGCTTTCGCTGAATCAGGGGTTGATTCTGACTTTGGCGACTCGTCGAACGGAAGGGCGTCGCGAAGCAGTGATCGTTGTGAATGGAACGGCTCTTGTCACATCGTTATTTAAGTCATTTTCTCCAATTGGAAAACGACTGACTCCAATGCTGGCGATTAGTATTCAAGGATTTCTATTTTCTATTGGTGTTTTTATTTTTGGCCCAACTCTGTTGGGTGTGCTTTTGGGAATTAGTCTGTTGGCACTATGGAGTTTTGCGCAACCATTGCTTTTAGCCTATTTATTTTTTGGCGAAAGACTTTTTGCAGCCATTGAGAAACTTTGGATTGAAATTGCTGAAAAGCTATCCATACCTATTGATTATGGCGTGGGAATTTTAATGGGTTTTATTATTGTGAAAATTATTTTAGCGCTTATTATTGCATTTTTAGGATGGAAATTTCATCATGTGGTTATAGAAAAGTATTTTGATAAAATTTCTGAGTACAAAGAAAAAATTGGTTTCAAGTTACCCAAAAGAATTCAAGTGTCACCATCGCGGGGTGCTTTTAAAGATCTGTTTAATCCATGGATGCTGGTTTCTTTGATTTTGACTGTAGGGTTTATGGCTTTAAATCAGCATTCACCAGCTCAAGAAATTTTTATTTATGTAATGCGAGTGATGGCGACGGCGTGGTTGTGCTTTTGGATTCTTAGAGCTTTTCCGCAGAGGTGGGTTGAATTTTTTTTGAATCGGTTTCCGGCTTTGAAAAAAATTGTTGATCACGTGCTTGCAGAAGTTGGGCAGAGACGCTAATCGCGATTTCAAATGGATGGTTCCCTCCCATTGGAATACCAATGGGACAGCGAAAATCATCAAGCTGCTTTTTACTGATACCGAATTCAAGTAATTCTTTACGAAGGCGAAGGCCTTTGATTTTGCTGCCGATAGTTCCAATAAAAGGAGCACTTGGAAATAGTGTAAAAAGTTGTTTGAGTATCGGTAAATCATAGGCGTGCCCTTGAGTCATCGTCACAAAATAATTTGTTGAATGAAGTGATGAGCAGTATTCAGCCATATCCGTCACGAGAACTTGTTTTATATTATTGGCTTGAGGTAGTTTTTCTAACCACTCGAGGCGTGTATCGACAATGGTCAGTTGGCAATTTAAATTTTGAAGGACGCGAACAAGTGCCTGTGACACGTGCCCAGCGCCGAAAATCACAATGGGCCATGATTTAAAATAATGGGATTCAAAAAGATATGTGATTTCTCCACCGCAACTCATTCCGATGTCTCGTTGCAAGTTCCAAGTGATCACTTCAGGTACTGCGGGGTTTTGTGACTTTAAAATTTCTTGTGATTTGGAAATAGCTCGGGCTTCGACTTTTCCGCCACCCACAGTTCCCCAGTGAAGACCATTTTCAGTGACGATGGCTTTTGCGCCAGGATCTTGGGGGGCGCTACCTCTTGAGCCAAGAACAGTTACTGTAACAAAAGATTGGTGATTCATTTGCAGCTCTAAAGCTGTTTCCCAAAATGATTTCATTATGGTGTATTCCAACGTTTAAATTTTTCTGGATAAAGGGCTTTTAAGATTTCTTCATTGGTTGCGGGTAGCTCCATGGTTGGGTAGGCCTGCCGGTAATTTGGCAAGTGCTTCATGGCATCATGGATCGCCGTCCAAATACTGATACAAAGAAGGAGCGGTGGTTCCCCAGCAGCTTTGGTGCCGCGCACGTTGGGTCTATTTTCGTTGTTATTAAAAAGACGAACATTGAATTCACGGGGTGTATCTTGAATACTTGGAATCTTGTAGGTGCTGGGAGCATGAGACAACAGAAGCCCATCTTTATAAAATAGTTTCTCTGAAGTGACCCAGCCCATGCCTTGAATAAATCCACCGGTGACTTGTCCCAAATCCAAGGCCTCATTAATGGGTCTGCCAAGATCCATGATGATATCCACGCGCTGAACTTTGGTTTCGCCGGTGTCGCGATCAATAGAAACTTCCGAGCAAGCAACACCCTGAGTAAAGTAAAGAAATGCATCTCCTTTGCCAGTCAATTTATTAAACGACAATCCTGGAAATTTATAGTGAGAATACTCACTGAGCGAAATTCGATTATGATAGGCTTCAACAATCAGTGAATGAAAGCTGATTCTTTTTTGGGGATTATCCTTGTGGAAAACGTGCCCATCTTGAAATTGAATATCAGAAAAACTGGCAATACCAGAATTCCAATCGGCATGGGCATTGGGATCGTTGGTCTCGATGCTATTTGGAACCGATATTTCAGCCTCAGTTCCAAGTCCCGCCGTGTGGCGGGCCCAGCGGCTTTCAGGAATTTCAAAAAGCTTAAGAGCAAGTGCACTGAGGCGTGATTTAATTCGACGTACAGCCAATAATGCAGCAGCGCCATTTAAATCTGTTCCGCTAGAAGCTGCTGTCGGGGATGTGTTGGCATTTTTGTCTGTCGAAGTTGGCATCATCCGCACTTGAGTGCGAGGTAATCCAAGCTCAGTGGAAAGCAACTCAGCAATTCGAACATTAACCCCTTGGCCCATTTCAGTAGCACCCGTTGAAACTTGCAGACTGCCATCGCGGTGAATAATAACCAGAGCATTGGCTTGATTTAAAAATCGAGTCGTAAATGAAATGCCAAACTTCACCGGAGTCAGGGAAATTCCTTTTAAGACCGAAAGATTAGTCCTAATGGCTAATTGATTGTGTTCATCGATGGATTTGCGGCGTCTGCGGTATTGGCATTCTGATTCTAGGTCGCTAAACAATTTAGGTAGACAATTATTTTCAACCTTTTGATCATAGTGTGTGGTGTTTCTTTCGTGATTGTCATAGCAATTGATTTTACGAACGTCTAATGGATCCATTTTCAGTGCATGAGCAATTTCTTCGATGATTTTTTCAATCATCGCGACACCTTTCGGTCCACCAAATCCGCGGAATGCCGTGTGCGGATGAAAATGGGTTCGACAAACCTGACCAACAACTCGCATGTGAGGAATGTAATACGCATTGTCCGAGTGAAGCATCGCTCGCTCCATAATGGACGTTGATAAATCAGCGTAAGCACCACCATCTGAAAACAGTTGGGCATCCAAAGCCAGGATTCGACCGTTATCATCAAATCCAACTTGGTAGGTATTCTCGAATGGATTGCGTTTTCCAGTCATAATCATGTCGTCATCTTTAGTTAAAACAATTCGAGCTGGACGATTTAGTTTGTGAGCCACTAGTGCAGCATAAGCAGCGATGGGTGCAGCTTGGGATTCTTTGCCACCGAATCCTCCGCCCATTCTTTTGACGATGCAGGTGATGTTTTTTGAGGGAAGACCAAGTCCATGGGATACCACATGTTGCACTTCTGAGGGATGTTGAGAAGAACTATGGATCTCGATTTGACCATCTTCTTTTGGATAAGCGACGGCAACATTGCTTTCAAGATAAAAGTGATCAGCACCACGGATAATAATATTATTCTGGAGCTGATTTGGTGAAGACTTTAACGCATGAGTCACATCTCCACGTTCAATCTTTCTGGATCCGGCGATGAATGATTCTTGTGAAATCGCATCTTGAATAGTTAGTATTGCAGGCAAAATTTCGTACTGAACTTGAATCAATTTTCGAGCTTGCGCAGCAATGGCTGGACTTGTTGCGGCTACTAGTGCAATCACTTCTCCAGCAAAATTAACTTCAGACGTTGCCATCAGGGGTTGATCGCGAAAAATTGTGCCCCACAAATTTTCATGAAAATCTTGACCAAAAAAAATACCTTCGACCCCGCAAAGCTGACGCGCACGGGATGAATCGATAGATTTAATTTTCGCATGGGCATGGGGCGAATAAATCACTTCGATAAAGACTTCATTTTGCATGCGGATGCGATCATCAACAAATTCGCTTTGACCCGTAACATGTAAGTGGGCTGAATCATGGGGTTTGTGCATGTGATTTCTCGCGAAAAAATTTAAGGAAAAGGTTTTCAACTACAACATGTCGAAATTGCTGGCTCGCGCGAAGATCGCTCAGAGGTTGGATTTCTTGGTGGAGTTGGGTCAATGCAGACTCAAATAATTCAGGAGTCAGTGTTTTATTTTTAAAAATCAGTTCTGTTTTAGAAAGGCGTAAAGTCACTGCGGCGACACCGCCAACAGATAAAAAAATCTCTTTGATTTGATTCTGTTGTGCATTTTTCCATATCACGCGGGCTGCAAAGTTAACGGCTGAAATATCTAAATCTTTACGTTGAGAGACTTTGTACGCAGCTAGGGAGTCTGATTTTTTAGGAATATCAAAATGCAGGGCCGCAATCAATTCGCCAGATTTTAAATTTGTTTTACGGTAATCTAAGAAAAAATTCTCGATGGGTACAAAGCGAATACCTTTGGGACTTTGAATTTCTAATACAGTATTGAGTGTCATCAAAAAAGGTGGCGTATCTGCGATGGGTGATGCATTAGCCACATTTCCAACTAGAGTTGCCACATTTTTGATTTGTGGTGAAGCAAACAGATCTAAAAAAGTGGCGAACTCAGGAATAAGAGCTTTCATTTTGTTGCGAAGTTCAGTCAAAGTGATACGAGCACCAACGCGCATTCGACCAGATCCCACTTTTTCAATCTTATAGAGGTTCTCGATAAGATGCAGGCTGAGCACCTGAGTGAGTTGTTTTTTTTGCTTATTGTGAAGAACACCTAAATCTGTTGCAGAACCCAAAATACACGATGATTTATTTTTTGCTAAAAAACGACTCGCATCCTTGAGATTTGTTGGGGCGTAAAAACTAAACTCTGGTGAAGTTAATTGAAGTGGAATTTTAATCGTGGAACGCAGTTCGCGGATTTGTGCGGGAGTCAAAAATTTTTCAGCAAGCGACTCGCATTCCGAAAGATTAATATTTTTTGCAGCATCAAGAATGGGTTGATAACCCGTGCATCGACACAAATTGCCAGTCAGGGCATTTTTAGCCTCTTGAATCTTAATGGGTGCTGGTTTTGCGGTGCTGATTTTTTTTTCTACGAGTCCATGCAGAGCCATCACAAACCCAGGCGTGCAGAATCCACATTGACTACCATGACAGGTCACCATGGCCTTCTGGACAGGAGTCATGTCTGTTAAAGCATCAATTGTTACCAAACTGGAGCCATCTAACTGAGCGACAGTTGCAATACATGAGTTAATGGGCAAAAAAAGATTCTTACTTTTTGAATTTGAATAGGGAAAGTAGCGTAAAACTGTGCAGGCACCACAATCGCCTTCGGCACAAACGACTTTGGTTCCCGTTAAAAATAGATGATACCTAAGATACTCTGAAAGCATCAGGCCAGCCTGATGGGCATGAATTTCATGCCTCTTGCCATTGAGATAAAATAGAATCGAGTTTCGTTTTTTCACGTATTTCCAATTATTCGCCAAAAAAGCCTTGATCTAAAGGTAATTCTTTTGCAACGTAGTTTGTCATGGATTCAGCACATATGAAACGGGCCATTGAGCTCTCAAAGAAAAATATTGAAACGGGTGGGGGACCATTTGGTGCTGTTATCGTTAAGGACGGCAAAATCATTGGAGAAGGCTGGAATAAAGTCACCACGAACAATGATCCAACGGCTCATGCCGAAGTTGAAGCCATTCGCGAAGCTTGTAAATCGATTAAAAACTTTGATTTGACGGGTGCTGAAATTTACACAAGTTGCGAACCCTGTCCGATGTGTCTTGCGGCGATTTACTGGGCACGATTGTCAAAAGTTTATTTTGCCAATACAAAGTCAGATGCAGCCAATATTCAATTTGACGATGATTTTATCTACACTGAAATTCCCAAACCTATTTCGGATCGAAAAATTTCCATGGTTCAAATGATGCACTCTGAAGCGCTTGAAGTTTTCAAAGCGTGGAGTTCATCTGATAAAAAAATTCCGTATTAGGCGATTCAATACTGGTGGTGGGCAGCAATTCAAGTGCTGTCATTTTTTGCCAAGTATTATCCCAAGAAACTTCGGCAAGTAGGCTATCAACTTGAAGCTGCCATTTGATATTGCGACGTTCAAGAAGTGCAAGTTCGATGTAGTCAATAAACTGCGTTGCTGATTCAGCCACATGGACCAAGTTATTTTCTCCGTAAGGGTAAATAACATCCATGATTGCTGTGGAAACAACGGGCTTCCCCGCAGCCAGAAATTCAAGTGTTTTTGTTGGATTTATATACTGAGTAGAGTCGTTGAGAACAAACGGAATCATCGCGCAATCCCAATGGGCAATATAGTTTGGCAGTTCGCGATAACTTTTTTGCCCCAAGTAATGAATATTATCTGCTTGTGGTAAAGTTTCTGGATTCGCTTTAACGATGGGACCAATCAAAATAAACTGAATATCTGGTCGCAAGCGCGCCATCTCTGCAAGCAGCACCATATCTACACGATCATCAATTGCGCCAAAGTATCCCACACGAGGTCTAGAAATTTTTATCTGATCCATGGGATCTGTTGGTTTTAGCCGGGCCTGGGCAAAATGAATTTTGTCGACGCTGCTGGGGAAGGCATGAATATTATGATGTCGATTTTTTTTAGCCTCGAACAGAGAATGACCTGCTGTGAAAACTAAGTCGGCCTTCATTAAAAGTTCATTTTCAAGCTCCTTCAGAAGCGGTGGCGCATCTGCAAAATGAACGAGTTCATCAATAATATCAAACACAATACGCTTGGGTGAAAGGTGACGACTAAAAGTAAGTGCCATGGGTGTAAAATACCAAATATTAAAATTATGAATATACCGAGCCATTAGTAATTCATCTAGCAGAGTCGCAAGGACGGCTTGATAGTTTAATTTCAAAAAAGCTTGTGGTAAAAACGGAGTGACAACGAAAACTCCCTCTTCGCTTTGATGTGTATGGATTCTGGGAAAAGAGACATCCTCAAAAATAGGTTCTTCAAAATAAAAGACACGGCGTTTTTTTGCAAAGCGAGACATTAAATGCTGCGGTCGTTGAAATACAAAATTCCATCGCAAGTGAGAAAAAACAACCAGGTCATTATTTTCGCAAGAATCCATACATACTCCTCATTAGAAGTGAATAAACTGAGTACGAGTGCTGGATGCCAGATCCATACCAGAGCGCCTTTCGTGATTGTCGAGAACGATTAAAAACTTTGAGGAGAAATGGGACTGTGGGGGAAATTTGCCTCAATCGTGCATGTCTTTCTTGAAGCAAAGCCTCGTTTGAACTAATATCTAAATTTGTGATGACCAAAGTACAGAATCAAATTTTCTATGGCCGAGATCACCTTCTGAAACCATTTCCAGCGGCTCTATTTTTGGGACTTGTCGTGGTGATATCTTTGATATGGTTCGGAAAGGGTCTTCATGTTTCTGGAATCTTTGCAGTATTTTGTGAAACGGAATCGACTGAAGTCATCAGTCAGAGCGATGCGCTTTTTTGTTCTTCGAAGGCGCACCTTGAGGATCGTACATGGCTCTATTGGTTAGTTGGTGGAATTTTTTTTGGTGCAGGAGTGACTTCACTTTTACGAAATCGGACTTGCAAGTTTTTCATTGAGCACGGCTCAAAGGTAAATGCAAAAAGGCGATTGTTTTACGCCTGCTCAGGAGGGATGCTCGTCGGTGTTGGTGCTGCAATTGCTGGTGGATGTACAAGTTCCATTGGGTTGACAGGTGCTTCGCTTCTCACAGTTGCTGGGTTTGCTTTTTTAATTGCTTTTTTTCTTGGTGGATTTGCGGCTCGAATATGGTTTGGAAGGACATGGCAATGAACGATTATATGATGAGCTTCATTGTTGGCCTGTTATTTGGTGCAAGTCTTGATCTGGCAGGATTTGGTAGTCCGAAACGTCTTAATGATCAGTTCTTGCTTCGGGACTTCTCCATGTTCAAAGTCATGTTTGGCGCTATCGTCCTTGCTTCAACACTTTATTTTGGACTTGTATCGATGGGATTTTCAGAAGCAGATCCAAGAACCATTCCATTTTTGAGTTTCGGAATAGTTTTGGGCGGGTTTATATTAGGATTTGGTTTAGTCCTCGGGGGTTATTGTCCTGGTACATCCATTGTGGGATTTGCGGGTGGCCGCATTGATGCATTGGTTTTCTTTTTATCCATGTATCCAGGATATCGATTCTGGTTGTGGTTAATTGATCGGTACTCATTTGAGGTTCTTAATCAAAAGTTGATTTCAGAGTCCCAAATTTTTATTCTATTAGGAATTCCCTGGTACGTAATGGTAGTCGTCCTGTTTGTAGTAGCATTGGTAGGGTGGAAACTAGGATCTTTTCTGGAAAAAAAACAAACTTGATGGGTTTGTATTGGTGTGAGTAGAGGTAATATGAAAAAAAATGGCGAACTTATTATCCACAGTCGTGAAAGAGACCTCGGTGGCTTTAATGTGCATCGAGTCCTGCCGTATATAAAAAAAAGAGCCATTGGTCCTTTCGTATTTCTAGATCATATGGGACCTATGAAAATTGATGAGACTCATGTTTTAGATGTAAGACCTCATCCACATATAGGCCTTGCAACTGTTACGTATCTTTTTGAAGGTCGAGGCTTTCACCGTGACAGCATTGGCTCAAAACAACTTATCGAACCAGGTGACTTAAATTGGATGACGGCAGGTCGCGGAATTGTTCACTCCGAAAGAACACCAACCGAAGATCGTGATCCCAATCTAAAAAAGTCAGTGCATGGAGTTCAAATTTGGGTAGGCCTTCCTAAAGAACATGAAGAATGCGAACCCAATTTTACAAACTGGCAGAAAGACAAATTTCCATCACAGTCACTTTCAGAAGGATTCACTGCAAAACTCCTTCTGGGAGAATTCCAAGAAAAAGCATCGCCTGTACCAACGCTTTGGCGCACGCTCTATTTAGATTGCGAATGCAAAGCGAACTCAAATTATGAATTTTCATTTGGTGAAGAAGAAATTGGCTTTCTGATTGTGGCTGGAAGTTGTGAAATAGACGGGCATGATCTTAAGGTCGATGATCTGATTCTAGTGGGTGATCCAGCTCAGGTTTCGATTAAAGCGAAAACAGATGCGCGCGTTCTGGTGATTGGTGGCAAGCCATTTCCTGAAGAGCGCTTCATTTGGTGGAACTTTGTATCTTCAAGTAAAGAGCGCATTCACAAAGCCGCAGATGATTGGAAAAACAATAGAATCGGACAAATCGAAGGCGAGACAGAATTTACTCCGCTTCCGGAGACACCGTTACCGTAACAGGACTGTATGTATTGCTTTTACTGAATACTCAGAAGTAAAGATGATTTATTCTGAAATTTCGGGGCAGTCTGGAGCTACGCAGTCTTTCTTGGCGGTCTTTTTCTTTTCTTGATCTAGATAGTCTTGTCGATTGCTCTCCGTACGATCAATTTGCACACGAGCTTTGGCGTTACCAATGGCCTCTGGAGAATCTTGATTTTTCAGTTTCTTTAGAAGTTCTTTTTTTCTTACTTCTACTTTTTTATGAGCTCTCTTTTTGGCTTCTTCGCTTGGGGATTCAGACATAGGCTTTGGCATTTCGGAGGGCTTTTGAGCCTCCTCAGCAAAAGTAGAAAATGGAAAACAGATAAGGCAAAAAACTAACATTAGACAGTGTTTTTTCACAAAAACCTCCGGTCATTTTTCTTGTACGTCGATTGTGAAGTTTGCAAAATATAGGCCGAGAAAAAAATTTGGTGCGCGAGAGGGGACTTGAACCCCTACATCTTTCGACACAGGCTTCTGAGACCTGCGTGTCTACCAATTCCACCACCCGCGCGGATGCCGTGTTAAATTAAAGCAAATCTATAAGATTTTGACAAAGTAATTATTGATAGATTCGCAATGGAAAGCAGGCAGGATTTGGCTTTAACTTGCAGTGGCAATAATACTGGCTTGATGAGAGCAGTGCGAACATCTGATGCGTTTTCCTGAAAAAAAGTAAAACTTTTTCTGAGTATTTCCTTTACCACAATTGGGGCAAAGAAATTGGACGTTATCAAGATAATGGGTATTTCGCATATGCAATCGAAACGCAATAACTCCACCGATTAAAAAACCTGGAACTAAAATAAAATGCAATAATGGAACAACAATACTAGCAATTGCAAAAATCCAAAAAAGTAAAACCTTCTTTAGAGCAGAAAGAGTTCTTTGTTTTAATGAACAGCGGTTTTCATCATGAGAAAAAAAGCTCTGCTTATAATCATTAGTTTGAAGAATCCAACTCATTTTAACAACTCCTAAGAACACGAACAGCATTCTACGAAAATCGATCTGCAACAATGTTAATATTCTATTTTGTAAATTTTGATGGAGTGCCCCGAACTTTATTATCGTATCTGAAAAAGGTTTTTAACTGTGCGAACTGATATTCTAATATCTCAAATAGCCTAACCTCTAAATTGAGACCACATTCTAGGCGTTAATCCAGTTCTTTTCTATAAATTCAAAGTATAATAAAGTGGAGGTCGTTTATGAAGTTCATTATTTATTCTATGCTTTTGGTTTCTTCCATTTCATTTGCGGCAAAAATTGATAAAAGCGAATGTCAGGATATGTTAAGCAATAAACGATTAGAGATGAATGCCATTTCATCAAATATAGAGAATATAAGTGCCACCAGAACTCCTGAGGGTGGTGCGTATCGAAAAAAAGAAATTCATTGTGAAAATAAAAACTGTAAAATTGTTGCCCTTGCAAATTACGTTACTAAATATCTGCCAGATCATCCTGATGCTGACGACTCGGGGTATGTTAAATTTCCAAATATAAAAGTTGAAGAGGAAATGTCAGCAATGATTGCTGCTTCTCGTGAGTATCAAAAAATCGATTCAGATTGTAAATAATTCACTGATGTTGCAATTTGCAATCTCAAGATTAGTTTTCTGCCCGACGAGCATAATAAAATGCCTATCAAAAAAATAATATTTCATGAATTACTATAGTATCGAGTATAGTCATCGGCTATGGAAAAAATTGTAATCAAAATCGTGATTGTAGCAATACTTGCATCTACTTTTTCTTGTGCAACGGATATTCAATATAAGACAATGAATCAGTATGGATTTGGTTTGGAGATTTCTAAAGAAAATGATTCTAATCTAAGTGTTTTTAGAGGAAATACTATGACCTCTAAAGAAGCTGCACGACGATATTCAATGCTCGGTGCGTTTGAGGATTGTGCTGAAAAAAAACAATATGCTCTTGTAACCATGACAAAGGATTTAAGCTCTACTCAAACATCATATCAATCCTATTCAACTACAAGTATGATAGGGCAAACTCCTGTTGTGCACACGAATTCTTATCCAGTCGCAGAAATGACTCCGTTGTTTGTTACGATGTATACATGCGGTGCTAATTTTCGCAGTATAGGGGTTCCTGATAAAATTGAGGAAGCCTCTCGAGAGCTTGTAAATCCGGTTACTAAAGATATGACAGGCGGCGTACTTATCATCGATGATGTGAACATCAAAGATAGTATTTTTAAAAAATCTGATGTTATTTTAAGTCTTGGTAAGACACGCATTCCTGATCTGTTAACTTATTTTAAAGTCAAAGATAGTCTGCCACTAGGTCTACAAGATGCGAAAATTATTCGTGAGGGAAAAATTAAAACTCTTAAATTTAAAGTAATAGATGATACTTTAGCTGTTCATGATATTTACTCTAATGTTTGGTCTGTAATTTGTCAAAAAATACAGACAGATGGAACTTATCAAGCGTGTGAAAAGGTAAGTCTATTTCTTAGTGAACAACAAAAAAACTTATCAAAGTGACCGATTTCAACAAAGTACCACTTATATTCGATCGGCCTGTAAAAACATTTTATTGAAGGTCTGGTCGACAGAGAAATTGTTTAGGATTTAATTGGGACATCTTAAGTAATTGAAATTATTAAGAAATCTTGAGGTCACAAATTGTGACCTCAAGATTTCTTCGAAGTTCGCAATTCGGTTTGAAGCGATATATCATACAACTATTTGATATTACAAAGAAATATAGTGTATTTACATTACTATTAAAATAGCCGATAATATAATCAGGAGCTATAATGAAAGATAAACTTGTAGAGGTATTCACAAAACTTAATAAGCAGGTTGAAAATGAGAATAAGCGGCGTCGTTTAAGTGGAGCGCGTTTTATTCCTCACGCTCGGATTGAAATCCTGGGGCAAACAAGTCTGCTTATTCAGCCCGAGCTAACTGTTAAATTAACTTTAGCTCAAACAGGCGATTTGGATGCGCAACTTCTGGCGGACCACTTTGTTAAAAAGAATTTAAAAGAAATTCTACCCGATTATGGTTTTATATATGACGAAGATAGCTATTTGATATTTATTCCAGAAGGAAGTCATTTTTCTACTTTTTTAAATTTAACCATGATTGAAGTTGTGGTTATTGATCCAGAATCAGCGCTTGTCAGTAAAGCGGTAAAGGCGCCTGAAAAGAATATTCAACTTATCAGACAAGCCATAGCATCAGAAGAGTATCCCAATTTAATTTCAAGAATAGTGGCTGCGGGCGGGGAATTAAGAAAATTTATATAGGATAAGATATGAATAACAAGAACTTGATTGAGCAAATTAAAAAAGCAGCCTTGCTGGATGATAAAAAACGAAAGGATATTCGTTACAAAAAAGCTATGGCTTTTTTAGTGAAAAAAGGATTTCTTAAAACAAATATAAACTTTGAACCGTATTTTCAAGCTCGAGTTTGGGTAAAAGATCTTATCTGGGCTGGCCAAAATGTAGAACCCCGCATTTTGGAAGTGTTGCCAGCAGCCGTGCTTCGATTACCAAAAGCATTTAATCATGACAATACAAAGGAAGAACTACTTCTAAAACAAGTTCTCATTGATTTGCGTGAAGAAAAAGAGAACGGAAGTGATTTTCTAAATATGCCTTATAAAAAAATAAAAGTATGGATGAATATTTCTTTAAACGATCGACGTACAAAAACCTTGGATAATAAAAAATTAATGAAGACATTTCGGCTGACTCCACAAACTATCCGTAAGATTGAACTTCTTAAAAAGAAAAGTGGACTAAGTGATGCTGCAATTATTGAAGGTCTGGTCGACAGAGAAATTGTTTAGGATTTAAATTGGGGTAACTAATTTAATTTCTAAATTTACAAAGCGGGGCTCTTCGTATCCGACAGCTTTGTAAATACTAAGCCCATCTAAAGTAGCACCTAAATGAAGTTTGTGTGCATTTAATTCACTAGCTATTTGGTTAAGCTTTCGCATAAGAGTCGTGCCAACGCCTTTTTTACGATAAAATGGCAGGGTGTAAACATTTGTTACATAGCCGACTAGTCCTGATCCCGTAGAAATGCTTGGAGGCTTTTCATAAAAGCAAACTCCCGCTGTTCCTACAATTTTATCTCCATCAGTAGCAATAGCGCTAAAATATTTTTTAGTCTCAATGGTATTTTGAAAGTATGTTCTAACTTTTTGAACATAGTCGTCTGTGACTTTATCTTTGGATAACCCATTAACTTCAAGTTGCATAAGAATGCGTAACTGCACAAGTTGCTCAAGATCAGAAATATTTGCAGACCGATAATTTATTATCATAAGAGATTTAGATAAAAATGGTGCCCAGTGAGGGAGTCGAACCCCCATGCCTCGCGGCGCTAGGTTCTAAGCCTAGTGTGTCTGCCGATTCCACCAACTGGGCACTTCTAATAAAAGACAAGTGCGGGCAAGAAGCTCTTTCTATTTGAAAGAGCGAATTTTTCCGAGACTATTTCTCGGCGATAAGTTTCTTATATTCAGGAGAACGCATCAAATTGGCAAGTTCTTTTTCAGAATCCATTTCAATGCGGACCAACCAGCCTTCGTTATTTGGATCATCATTTAATGATGAGGGATCATCAATCAATGCTGAGTTCACTTCGATGACTGTTCCAGAAACGGGAGCAAATAAATCTGAAACAGCTTTAACTGATTCAACAACACCAAAGGTCTGGTTTTGTGTGATTTTTTGTCCTTCTTCTGGAAGATCTACGTAAACGACTTCACCCAACTGATCCTGGGCAAACTCAGTAATACCAACAGTCACGATATTCTCATCAACCTGAGCCCATTCGTGATCTTTTGTGTAATAAAAATCTTCTGGTATGTGAAATCCCATTTTATCTCCAATTTTTTGCAAACTATTTCATAACAAACGGTGTTTTAACTACGCAAGCTTTAACTAATTTCCCGCGAATATCCACGAAAATTTCTGAGCCTTCGCTTGATTTTGCAGTCTCAACATAAGCGATTCCGATAGGTTCATCAAGAGTTGGTGAGTGAGTTCCGCTGGTAATCCAGCCTATTTTTTGACCATCTGCTGTTTTTATCTCATATCCTTGGCGAGGAATGCCTCGATCGATCATTTTTAATCCAATTAGCTTTTTCTTTAGGCCATTCTCTTTGACCGCGACGATACCAGTGCGATTCATAAAATCTTTGGCTAGTGGTTTTATGGCCCACCCCAGACCTGCTTCGTAGGGATTCAGGGTGTCATCAATTTCATGACCATAAAGAGAATATTTCATTTCCGTGCGAAGAGTGTCACGTGCGCCAAGGCCAATTGGTTTAGCTCCGATCGGATGCGCTAAAAGGGCCGTCCAAAGAGCTGCTGTACCTGCTGATTCTACAAAAACTTCGCAGCCTTTTTCACCTGTATAGCCCGTTGTCGCTATCATGATTTTGTAATTTTGAAATTTTGATACGCGGATTTCATTGCGATTCATCTGGCTTACTTTTTCAGAAAAAAGAGCATCACAAAGTTCTATGGCTTTTGGTCCCTGAATAGCAATCTGTCCCCAGGCTGAAGATTCATTGATGATATCAGCACCCTTGTTGTGTTTCATCATCCAGGCAAAATCTTTATCAGTATTTGAAGCATTCACGCAAACGAGGTAGTCCGCATTTTTTTCTAAACAGTACACAAAAATATCATCAACAAGGCCGCCCTGATCATTCGGTAAAAGCCCATACTGGGCTTGGCCGCGGTCAAGTTTGGCAACATCATTTGTTGTGAGCCATTGCAATGTTTCAAGGGCTTTTGGTCCCTTTACACGAATTTCACCCATGTGAGAAACATCGAATAGACCCACATTGTTTCGGGTGGCGTGGTGTTCTTCTTTGAGGCCTTCGTATTGAATAGGCATGACCCATCCGGCGAAATCAACCATGCGGGCACCCAATTTAATATGTTCATCATAAAGCGGAGTTTTTTGAGAATTTGACATAACAAAGAATTAACATTTCGAGCCCAATGGCTGCAAGGACTATGGTAAGCGTTAATTAAAATGCTTCAACTTCACGATCTGCTGGGTGCGCACTTCATTGGACTTGAGGACTACTTTTTCAGGAATTTCAATCAGCTCACCACGATTTAAAGTTTGTGCATCCATATCTTTGTGCATCCAGGTCAAAAACTCGCGAGCTGGCCCTCGGCACATCAACTGTCGGGTTTTGCCTTTTTCATTCAGGGAATCACCTGTGAGGCGAGCCGTGTTGGTGAAATCATTTTTGGGTTTTGTTTTTCGGGCTAAAAGATAGCTGGTTGTCACAGTATTGTTGCGCATAGGAAGATTTTCTTCGAGCTGTTTAAACCAAGGGGGAGCAGTGACGTGATATCGATCGTGACACCAATCATATTTTGATTCGGTGTAAAGCGGACAAGCATTTTGATGTGTGCAAGGTGCCCAGATTGTATAACCGTGCTTAATCAAGGACTCTCTTAAGGCTAAAAGTTTGCGGCCATCTTGACTGGTTGCAGGCTCTAAAATCATAAGCCCTTCATACTGATCCCAGTTGGGCGGAAGTGATTTCATTTCAGTTAGTGAATACGAAAAAATCAATAACGTTCTGTCAGCTTGAACATTTAAATTTTTTAAAGTGAGTTCCGTTGTGGTTTCAGGGTGAATAAGTTTTTCGTGCAAATCAGAAAATTGACGAAGTGCTGTGGAAGACTTTTCGATTAAAATTTGTTTTTTTATTTGATTCTTAAGGTTGTCCACAATGGCAAAGCTGGCCGTTCCTGGGCCAGCACCCCAGTCAATTGTTGACTGAAATCCCGTAAAAAAATCAACACTTTGTCCCCGACGAATCACATTGACCACGCGCAAGTAATTGAGAGGTAAAAAATAATTGCGGTACGCATTTTGACAATAATGTTCATTCCACGGCGTTTGACTATCAGGATTGTTAATAAAATAGTCGGATAGTCGAATGATATCGGTCGTTAAATTTGAAATTTGCGGGGGACTTTCTATTGGGAACATTTGTGGAATAATAAACACTCCTTGAGCTCCGTACAAGTATTAGTTGGCTCGCAGGCTGTTTTGTTATTAGACTTTATATTTATAAACAAGGAGGTTCTCATTGGGAAAACTGGTCATTTTTTTAACTGTTTTTACACTTGGTTTTAGTTTGAATGCTAAGGCTGAAAAGTTTCAATTGAAGCCTGGGCTCTGGGATATTCGGTATACCAGTCAAATCAATGGCGAGCAGTTCAATGCTATGGCAAAAATGAATGAATCTATGAAAGCCATGCCAGCCGCTCAACGTGAAAAATTACAAAAAATGATGAGTCAAAAAGGGATCGGTATGGGATCCGGCAATGCAGTTAAAATTTGTCATACAAAAGAATCCCAAGACCAAGCCCTTGTACAAAGTCAAAAAGAACAAAAATGCAAAATTGAAGATCGTGTCGAACTTAAAAATGGTATTCGTTTTAAGCTAAAGTGCGAAAATGGTTCAGGTCAGTCTGAATACCATAAAGTATCAGAAAATAACTACAAAGGCTGGACCGAAATGGAAACGGCTCGAGGCAAAATGAAAATGGAGTTTTACGGAAAGTTTCTTTCTGCAAACTGTGGTGACATTAAGCCATTTTCTTTAGAAAATTAGTTTTTGTGAGTATCAATTTTCAATTTTAACATGCTGGCGACTTCATCTCCGGGTGATGTATTCTCAGGAACATGCACAATAACATTTGGCCCCCGTGGTGCCCATCGTCGTGGATGATGAACCCGCACGGGTGAATAAATTCCGTGAATCAACGCACCTACACTGGCCGCTAAATGGGCGACTCCTGTCGAGGGGGCTACCGTATATTCGGATTCAGACAACAACTGAATCAGTTCTTTTAAGTTTAATTGATTTTGCAGCCAGCGAACTGCGGGATGATTTTGAAACTCGTTTTTAATTTCAGTCAAGTAAGGTTCATCGGCAGGTGTTCCAGTGATACAGATTACTTTTTTTTCTGCAATTTTTTCGTGGATGAATTCAATATACTGAGTTTGAGTCCAATTCAATGCAGAGCCCATCATTCCGGGATGAACAACAATATAATTTCTAGGTTCCAGGTTAAACTTTTTTAAAATTGTTGTGTCATGAGGTTTGCTGATTTCAAAGTAGTGAAAACGTTTGTCGTCTTTGTAATTAAAAGTCTTTAATACAAGATCTTTATTGTAATCAAACTCATGCTGGGTAGCCTGTGACCGACGTTGTCTTAAGCCAGTATTTAAAAATAGAAAACTATGCCATTGGCTATAGACTCCACTGCGAATGGGAATGCGGGCTTTAAAAAGCTCAAAATGAACCCACCAAGGGCCTTGGAAACTGATGGCAACATCAGGTTTTATTTCGGAAATTAATTTTTTTAATTTCCGTGCAGATTCTTTTGGAGTGGATTTGTCGAGTTCAATGTAATTTCTTTTTTTTGTTCCTAAGTCGACAACGCCACCAAGATTTTTCTGAATAATCCAGGTCACGTCGAAAAGATTTTCATCCAGGATTTGATCTACAGGTAGGGTGCAGATCAAATCTCCGATTTTATCGAGACGAATGAAAAAGACTTTCGTTTTTGCCACGGACTATTTGTAGTCTTCCATTGGGGGGCAAGAGCAAACAATATTTTTATCACCATAAGCATTGTCAACGCGACTGACGGGTGGCCAAAATTTATTAGCTTGAACCCATTTTAATGGATAGGCCGCCTTTTCTCGAGTGTACGAGTTTTTCCATTCTGTTGCGAGCAACACGTCAGCCGTGTGCGGAGCATTTCTTAAAACATCAGGACAGGCATCAGCTTCTTTGCGGATTTCAATCATGGCATCGCAAAAGCGATCCAATTCTTTTTTGCTTTCTGATTCTGTGGGTTCAATCATCAATGTTCCGGCAACTGGCCAAGACATGGTCGGTGCATGAAACCCGTAGTCCATCAATCGCTTTGCAATGTCATTCACATCAACATTGTGAGATTTTTTTAATGGACGAACATCAATAATGCATTCATGAGCCACAAGGCCTTCTTTACCTTTGTAAACGACGGGATAATAAGGCTCTAATTTTTTGGCAATGTAATTGGCATTTAAAATACTGGTGGTCGTAGCATCACGTAGTCCGGCATCGCCCATCATGGTAATATAGGACCAACTGATTGGTAAAATACTGGCGCTTCCCCACGGAGCAGATGTCGTGCTTGAAACTCCAGACTCGGGGCCAGATTCTTTGACCATCGACTGTTTTGGTAAATAAGGTGCTAAATGAGCAGCAACGCCAATTGGACCAACGCCAGGACCGCCACCTCCATGAGGAATAGCAAAAGTTTTGTGTAAATTCATGTGGGAAACATCCGGGCCAAATTTCCCGGGACGGGCCACGCCAACAAGCGCATTTAAATTGGCACCATCCATGTAAACTTGACCACCATTTTTATGAATGATTTCACAAATTTCAGTAATACCTTCTTCAAACACACCATGAGTTGAAGGATAGGTAATCATCAGAGCAGCCAAATTATTTTGATGTTGTTCCGCTTTCAATTTTAAATCGGCAACATCCACATTGCCATTGCTATCACAAAGAACCACCACAACATGAAAACCAACCATCACTGCCGATGCTGGATTGGTTCCATGTGCCGAAGCCGGAATCAAACAGATATTTCGGTGTGATTGTTTATTCTGTTTAAAAAATTCACGGATAACTAACAACCCAGCATACTCACCTTGAGCGCCAGAGTTTGGTTGCAGTGATACGGCTGCAAATCCGGTGATGGCACAAAGCTTAGCTTCTAAATCTTTAATTAAATGCAAATAACCCTGGGTCTGGGCAATCGGAGCAAAGGGATGCAGTTTATTGATCTCGGGCCAAGAAATCGGTGCAAGCTCAGTGGCTGCATTTAATTTCATTGTGCATGAACCCAGCGGAATCATCGAATGGGTCAGTGTGATGTCTTTGTTTTGAAGTGAATAAATGTAACGCATCAACTCTGTTTCTGAATGATAACTGTTGAAAACAGCATGATTCAAAATTTCTGTTTTTCGAATAAGTTCGGCCGGAATCGTTGTGGTTACGGCGATATCTAATTCAGCCGCGCTGAAGTTGGCAGGTTTTCCACCATTGAAAATAGTCAAAAGATCATCAACTGTTTTTAAAGTGGAAGTTTCATTCAGTGAAAAGCCAACACTTGCTTTAAAATAGCGAAGATTGATTTCTAACTTTGTAGATTCATTTTTGAGTTGATCCAAATGAGTCGTTGAAACTTCAAGCGTGTCAAAGAATACGGGAGTGATGACTGTTTGGCCTAATTTCTCTAAACCCAATTTTGCAATTTGGGTTAAGCGGTGAATGCGGCCAGCGATTTTTTTAAGCCCTTGAGGTCCGTGGTAAATCGCATACATTGCCGCCATGTTTGCCAATAGAACTTGTGCTGTACAAATATTAGATGTCGCTTTTTCACGTCGAATATGTTGTTCGCGAGTTTGCAATGTTAAGCGCAACGCTTTTTTGCCTTGGCTATCAATCGAAACTCCCACCAAACGCCCTGGCATTGTACGCTTGAACTGATCTTTAGTTGCTAAATAAGCGGCATGCGGACCACCAAATCCCAATGGCACTCCAAATCGTTGGGTATTGCCGACGACCATATCAGCTCCCCATTCCCCGGGCGGTGTGATCAGAGCTAGAGCCAACAGATCTACAGAGGCAACTACAAAAGCACCATGAGCGTGTAATTTTTCTGCAATCGATTTGTAATTTTCAATTTTTCCAGTGGTTGTTGGGTACTGAAAAAAAGCAGCAAACACATCTGTTTTAAAATCAAATGTCATCGGATCTTGAATCAATAGTTTTAAACCGAGGGGTTCAGCACGTGTTTGCAATACTTCAATCACATGAGGATGCATTTCAGGATGAACTAAGAAAGTATTGACGTTGTCTTTTTTGGAAGCGGCATGCGCCATGGCCATGGCTTCTGCAGCAGCAGTGCCCTCATCCAAAAGTGATGCGTTGGAAATTTCCATTGCGGTTAAATCACAAATCATGGTTTGAAAATTCAAAAGACTTTCCAGGCGCCCTTGTGAAATTTCAGGCTGATATGGAGTGTAAGCGGTGTACCAAACGGGATTCTCAAAAATATTTCTAGCAATCACAGACGGTGTGATGGTGTCGTGGAATCCCATTCCAATCAGTGATTGAAAAATTTTGTTCTGCGACATTATTTTTTTTAATTGATTTAAAATTTCAAATTCAGAAATCCCATCTCCAATAGCCATTTTATCTTTTGTGACAATCGTTTTAGGAACAACTTTAGTCATCAGTTCATCAATGTGATTAAACCCAAGTGTTTTTAGCATTTCTTGTTTTTCGATATCAGATGGGCCAACGTGGCGACGTTGAAACTCAGAATGGGTGGTTAGCATTGTATTTGCGGTTTGAGATGACGACATGGAAGACTCCCCAAGTGTAAAAGGTTGAGTAAATCTAACATACTGGGCGAGAAATGAGGAGGATGTAGAAAATGACAAATGGCTTCAAAGACTGAACTGAAGCCTTTTTGGGCAGGAGAACTATAGAGAGGCAAGATTTAAGCGATGGATGCTTCGAAAGCTATAAAATGAGGAAACTTGAGGGGGATTCCCCCTCAAGTGATAAATTCAAAATAACCTATTTTTTAGCCGAGGCTGCTTTTTTTCGTGGTGCTTTTTGAGCAGTCTTTTTAGTTGTTTTTTTTGCTGTCGATTTTTTGACAGCTTTGGTTTTCAAAATCTTTTCAAATTCCTTTTTACGAGCGATTGCTTTTTTGCGGTAGTCCTGAAGTCCTTTTTCAACTTCAGATTTTGACTTTTTAATTTTTCCAATAACTTTGTTCACTTCTTTTTCAAGATCACCCTCTGTTTGAGTGACTTTTTTCATAATTTCTTTGTATTTTTTAATGGCATCTTCTTTTGATAAATGTGGAACGCGTTTTTGTAAATCTTCAGAAACTGTTTGGATATCTTTCACAACTTTTTTTACATTCTGAGACTCGGACAATTTTTTGATAAAGGTTTGAATTTTATTTAATGCCGCCATTTGAGACCCCTTTGTTAGGTTAAATTGCAAATTATTATAAAATGCAAAATCCCTATTTTTATAAGGGATTTTGCACAAAACCACAATAGGTAATTGGTCTAACCTCTGGCCGGCGATTACAGAGTGAAATTCATTTCTTGGATGAGCGCACCGGGAACCTTCATGGCACCAAGTTCACGTTGCATATAAGTTGAGGTATTGACGTAGACTTGTTGGTTTTTTGTTAAATTGATTAAATTTTTCCCGAATATATTGAAAAGAGTTTCATCAAACCGCATATCTTGAATTGGACCTTGAATTTCTCCGTTCTCAACCCAGAAACAAGCAAATCGTGTCATTCCCGTAATGCGGGCGGCTTGAGGATCACTCCAGTTGATATAGTGTAAATTGGACAGGTACAGGCCAGTACCAAGTTCTTTAAGAATATAAGCTTCTTCTAGAGTACCAGCTCTAATTTCAGGAGATTTCATCATTTCGCTGGGCTCTGCAAAATTAGATTCCAGTTGGTACTCAGTCGCAGTTGCCGTACTGATGAGAAAATTTTGAAGCCGGCCTTTTTCAATCAACATCAAGTCTTTGGGGCTAACTTCACCCAAAGCATTAAATGGGGTCGAGTATCCCAAGTTCAAATTTTCAAGCATTGTGAATTGTTCTGAAAATAAAACTTCTTTCTCGTAAAGTTTTTTAAGGGGGGCAAACCCTTGCTCATAAGAGGAACGGCTGAGTGCACGCCAGTAGAACATAGTCATAAGCTCGGCAACGGCCATGGGTCCAAGATAGGTTTTATAGGCTCCAGGCTTAATTTTTATTGAAGACCTTTTGAGTAAAGACAGCGTATTTTTAGTTTGTTGAGCTGTATTTAGAAAGTTTTGCTGGTGCCACTCTGTTTCAGCGTAAAATGATTTTGCTGCTCGCGGTCCATCATAGAGCGAATAATCTAAGAAAAAGAAATCTGTCTCAAAATAATGAAATTGCCCTTTCGAGTTGATAGCAGCACGCCGAAGGGGGCCAGAACACCACAACCCAGCCATATCAGAGTCAGAAAAAGTCGAGCAAATGGTGGAGATAATTTCGGATGTTTCTGGGCGACTTGCTTTTTTAAATATCTCAGAAGTTCCATTATTTTTCAGGGGTACAAACTGGGGATTGGGGTCCGTCTTTGGAAGCTGTAGGCGTATTTCAGCCAGGGCTTCGTTAAATTTTTTCATATCCATTGCAAAATCCAAGGTCAGATTAAATTTTAATCGATACGTTCGTTGATCGCATTGATACTGCACCGTCATTTCATGTTGGTTGACGGATGTGTTCTGTCGGACTTTTGATTGGCTAAAACGAATGAAATCACTTTCCTCAGAGTGCAAATTAAGAGCGACATCTTCGTTGTTCTTTAGTTGAGAGAAGGCTTCAGTAGAAAATTTTTTAAGATAAGTGAGCACGTGAGTCGACATATTAGCCTCCACCGAAAATTTCAATATTTTTGAATAGCGCATAGGGTGAGGAGTGACCAACGCGAATGACTTGGCTGGGCTCGCCCTTTCCACAATAAGGGGACCCATAGGATTCTTTTGTATCGGGCTTTGTTAATCCCGCTAAGCTATTCCAAAAAGGGACTGTGATGCCTCGGTAATTTGGATTTTTCAAAGTTTTGGTGATTTTTCCATTTTCAACTTTTTTTCCATATTCACAACCAAACTGAAACTTACGACGGTAATCATCGATAGACCATGACTTGTTAGCAAACATCATGATTCCATTTTCGACTTTTGCAATCATTTCCTCCAGTGTCAGATCACCACACTCCAGATTGATATTGGCCATGCGGTCAATAGGGGCACGATTCCAAGAGCTAGAGCGAGCATTTGCAACCCCTCTTAATCCCGAACGCTGTTGACTCTCGAGACTGCCGAGGCCTGTTTGAAGAATTCCATTCTTAATTAAATATTTTTTTTCTGCAGGGTTTCCAGTCTCATCGAACTTATAACTGGCAATTTCATGACTGACTGTCGGATCAAAAACCACGTTCATCATGTCGCTGCCATATTTGAGTTGGCCAAAATCTGAAGGTTGAACAAAGCTCCACCCAGCAAAATTTCGCTCATCGCCGAGGATGCGATCCAATTCAAGCGGATGCCCAATGGATTCATGGATTTGTAAAAGCATTTGATCTGGAGCCAGAATAAGGTCACAAATCTCAGTGGGGCAATTCTCGGCGCTCAGTAATTCTAAAGCCTCGCGCGAGATTTGATCGCAGTCTTTAAGAGCAGCATCGAGTTGAAAATGTTCGGCGCCAATTTGCAAACAATTTCCCCGTCCACCATGAAGCGAGCGAGTCTGTGTTTCTTGGCCTTCGCGTGCTGTGGCTGCCATCGAATTGATAACGATATCAAAGTTTTGTTCAAATTCCGCACCGATCGAGGACATATAATTTTGCTGACAGGTGATGACCATAGCATCGGATGTTGAAGAGATAATTTTATCACTCACTTTTAATGCTAAGGACGTTTTTTTTAAAAAATCATAAATTTCTGAAGTTGAAAGTGAATCCAATTTAGTCTTTTTCGTTGTTTCGTATTTGCCTTTTGAGGGTGGACGGATTCGTTGATCAAATTTAAATAGAGGATACTTTGAACTAGCGGTTGTCATAGCAATCGCTTTTTCAAAAGCTATTTTAATTCCCTGAGAGGTGGTTTCGCATGTGGCACTATACCCCATCTGACCATTTCGCATGACTTCAATCAATAAACCAGAGTCCTCGAATTCGTTAAATGAGTCTGGTTTGCCGTCTCGAACACTCAGATCACGAGTGCGTTCATGAATGGTTTTAAAGGCAACAAAATCGGCATCTTTTTTATATTTATTAAATTCAGTTTGCATAGGCATTTTTTATAAGCCATCTTTGAATGATGAGCAAAAGAAGAGACGAATATTTGCAAAAACACTGGATTAAGTACCCGGAGATGCCGCGCGGCGCTTTGCGATACGGGCGAACTGAACAAAATCGCATTGGTACCCAGAATCTGCAGGAGTGGAGCTTCAAAGATGCTCCTGCAATTAAGGGCGGCGATGTCTTGGTCGATGGTGATCTTGTGGCGCTCATGCCATCCAATCAATTGATACTATTAGCAGCTAATCGCACAGATAGAGTCCCCCGATATGACAAATGGCCCGAGCAAAAAAAATGGTTTGATTTTCTTTCATTAACGAGGACTTTTTTTAAAGAGAAACGTTTTCAGGATGTCAAAACAGCAACATTAGTTGTTTGTCCCGGAACAGAGCCAAGTTTAGATCCTTTTGAAACTGAGTTTGAGTTGGGTTCTAAGAAAACAAAGTTTTTTTTACCTACATCCCCAGAATTGAATTTAAAAAAACTTCTCGTTGAAGGGGCTGAGCGCATTTTTGAGATAGCACCCGTTTTTAGAAATAATGAATTCACAGACACCCATGCTCCAGAGTTCACGATGCTAGAATGGTATCGGGCGTTTAGTAGTTTTTCAGTCATTAAAATGGATATGATTGAACTTGTTGAGTATTTATCAGATCAAATGAAAGTCGATCGTCCGCTTGAGGTTTTAACATTTACTGTGGCTGATTTATTTAAAAAGTACTGCCAATTTGAACTCACGCCAACAACAACCGAAGCTGAGTTAAAAATATTGGCCGAGAAGTTACGAGTTGATGTCTCGGGAGCACGTACAATAGATGATTATTTCTTTCTTATTTTTATGGAAAAAATCGAATTCCAATGGCCATCGGATCGATTGGTTTTTGTCGAAAAATATCCTCCGTATCAAGCGGCTTTGGCGCGCGTGGGAAATGACGGTTGGGCAGAACGATTTGAAGTGTATTGGAATGGCCTCGAACTGGCCAATGCTTTTCATGAACTCAATAATCCAGATGTACAACGACTGCGCGCTGAAGATGATCTTCAGAAAAAGGTCCTACTGCAAAAAAAAGCAGTTTCATTAGATGAGGATTTTTTTACGGCATTAGAGTACGGAATGCCTCCATCAGCTGGAATTGCTGTGGGGTTAGAGCGCCTGTATATGGCCCTATACAGAAAGAAAGAAATAAAAAACGTTATCAAATAGAATATATTTGATAAGGGAAAAGAATCGCTGTCTTATTTTTTTACAACTTTTGAATATTTACCGCAATTTGGATTGCGATCGCTTATGCCCATAAAATGCATTAAAGTCCAACCCATCTAAGCGGGGGCTGAGTGATCAAATTAGTCATTATCGGAACATTTATTTGGGTTGCATTCACTTCATGTTCAAAATCGTCGAATGATGTCGATTCTAAAAAGCAATTTCAAGGGTGCGTTCCAGAGGATGAATTGCTAGCAACAGGTATCATAGGTGGTCCGCGTGTTCAGCAGAACGATAGTGATGCCAATAGAGTGGCCATGATTTTATCCGATGAAGATGGCGATGCGACAGGAATTTGCACAGCAACATTGATCTCATCGCGTGTTCTTTTGACAGCGGCTCATTGTATCACAGCCACACCAGATAAAATAAAGGTGGCTTTTCACACATCGCTTAGCTGTGAAAGCGGATTTAATATTGCCAACACTCAAAGAGTTTTAAAAACAGTTGTCCATGAAGATTATCAAGATAAAACAACTACGACTGAAGTTATAAATGATATCGCACTGATTTTTTTAGAAGTCGATGCACCAAGCAGTTATCCCATTTTTAAAATTGCAGATCCACAAATGGTCAGAAATAGTCGAATCTATTTCTATGGTTATGGTGTTACAGGTAGTCACAATAAGGACTCGGGTGTTTTAAGAAAAACATCATTGCAGCGATCCGATTATGTGATTAAGAAAGATATTGAAAAAGTTCGAGTGGACCAATCCAATGGAAAAGGGATTTGCTATGGTGATTCGGGTGGACCGGCATTTGTGCTCATTGATAATGAGCCTCAAATTTTGGGAGTTAACTCATTTGGGCGCGGTAATGAAGATAAAATTTGTGAGGGAACTTCAACCCTGGCTTTAGTGTTTTCGTACAAAAAATGGATTCAAGATGTTATGAATGAGAATTCTAACTTTTATTAATTTCTTCTTTTAATTCTTTGCCCACTTTGAAAAAAGGCAATTTCTTTTCATCAACAGCGATGACCTCACCCGTGCGGGGATTTCGCCCCTTATAGGAATCATATTTCCGATTTACAAATGATCCAAAACCGCGAATTTCAATACGATCATCTTTCATTAAAGCTTCGACCATTGTATCAAAAATAGTATTCACGACGGCCTCAGCCTTAACACGTGTAATGCCGGCTTTTTCAGATACCAAGTTAATTAAGTCCGCTTTGGTCATTGGATCCCCTAAGTTATTGAAAACACTTTTATTATACTGTTTTTGTGAGCTTTGAAAAGAAGCTCTTTAGAGTTGCGCGGCGCTTAAATTTACCTGAATTTTTCAAAATTTGGGTATAGGCATTTATAAGCGAGTCTATCATCTTTTGACGATTGAAAACCTCTACAACTTTCAATCTTGCTTTTTCCCCAATTTCCTCTTTGTTTTCTTGATTATCAGAAATAAGGCGATCCAACAGGTGAGCTAGAGTATCCACATCGGCCGGACGCACCAAAAATCCATCAATTCCATCTTCGATGATTTCTGAAATGGGACTGAGCTCAGATCCAATTACAATTTTCTTCTGTGCCATTGCTTCGATCAAACTGGGTTCTAGTCCTGTTGAGCGCGAGCTTAAATCGACATAAATAGGCGAGGCTAAAATGCATTCTAACATTTCTTCGGCTGTTACTGAGCCCGGCATTATTACCCGGCTGCCTAAGGCCAAATTCAGCATTTCAAATTCAACTTCTTTCCATTGTGGTCCATCCCCAAGCAAGAGCAAAAAAGTATTGGGTTTCTTAAGAACAATTCTTTCGAAAGCTTTTAGTAATGGTTTTACTTCAAAGGAATTTGAAAAATCCGAAATGGCTAAAATAATTTGAGCATTATCCGGTATATTCAGTTTCATTTTAAAGTTTTCAGATTCTGCTTTGGGGGTCAGATCACCTAAATTAATACCATAGGGTACAGTGTAGGTATGGAAATCAGGAAAAAGATAGTAACGTTCCAGGATCAGTCGTTGCTGAGGAGTGGTTACAAAAAGACCGTCGGCAGTATCTAGAATAGCTCGATCTTGTAAAAAATAAGTCTGTAAAAATTTAAAACCAAGACGAATCGAGTTTTGCACCATGGCGCCGACAGAGTTTTGTTTTTCTGATAAAATGGTAAAGAGTTGTGCCATTTGAGTTGCTTCAACATCATAAGCCATGCAGATATTAAGGTTTTTCTTGTGTCGACCAATTTTAAAACCACTTTGATCCATGCTGTGAACCAAGTGAAAAGGATTCTCTTTATTTAAAGAGACAAATTTTCGATGAACGGCATCAGAGAAGCGCACTGTTTTATACTGGGGTTGGCCTTCATTTAAATAGTAGGCTTTAATTCCATCTCGAAAAAGTTCAGGCTTTCTGAGGGGTGTTGATGTTGAAATAATTGTAACATCATGACCGCGTTCAGTTAATCCACGAGCCAGTGGCCACAATAATCCGGTATCGCTGGCGCGACTAAGTACTGGAATTTTTTGTCCAACCAGACAAATGCGCAATTTTTTAGGGATTTCAAATTCAGTACTCATTCGCTATATTTTAGCTGAGCCTGAATCCAACAGGGAAGTCTTTTGATAGATTATTTTTGTATAAAGTCGAGATAAATCATTAAATAGCAGATCAAGAGATTTTTGATTGATTTCTTGAGCACTACTAATTTTGCTAAAATCAACGGTTTCCAGCTTAGAATTCAGATCCTTCAGCCAGTCATGGGCCGAAATCACAAGACAGTTTTGGCCAGAAGTCCAGTGCCCCGAGAATCCTGTGGCTTGAAATTGGTTTAAAATTAAAATATGCCGATAATCCAAAGAAAGGCGCAGCCACTTTTCAAAATCAGAATTTTTCATTTCTGAACTAGCAACGATCAGGGCCAGCTTGGTTCGAGCAAAAAGTGTATTTAGACTTCCTTCGGATAGGATCAGTTGAAAATTTGAACTTATCTTTTTTTGCTGAATCATCAAAGTCCAGTCCTTTCGTAAAGTACTGGATGTTTTTTTTTCTAAAAGCTTTCGTCCATCGCAATAGACTGGTTTTTCAGTACAAATACCTATGGCTTCGTGAAGCGAGCTTTGTAATGGGAAAACAAAACCTTCAAGGGGTTGATCTTCTGAATGCGCGGGATGCTTTTTTAATGATGGAGAAAAAAGTTCAGGCAAGATCATTTTTGGAATGGCTTTATTTCGAAAAAATTTTAAAAAATTTGTCTGACTGACAGTGATGGCATCTGGATTCAGCCAGGTTAAATTTTTGATTTGTGATGAATTTGGTGTATCCATCAAGGATAAAACAACGGCTTTTCCAAGTGCTTTTGCAGCGGTGATGCAAATAATTTCGTTTAAACTCAGGGGCAAGTTTTGAACGATCAGGTGTATGATTTGATATGAATTCAATACCAATCGAGGGATATTTATTTGCTGAGAGGATTCGGCATGATATCCAAGCAAATCCAATTGTTCCACAATTCTTTCAGCCATATCTCCGCGTGATTGCGAATAAACAAGTACGGAGATCACTCTTTTTCACCTTTTAAATCAAAGGCTTTAAATATCCGAGATAGATTTTTTCGGTTGGCATCGGGTATTTTTTTATCACCAAGATTTGCCGGAAAGATCCACTCAAGCTCAACATGATGTTGAGCTTTTGGTTCGCCTTTCCAAAATAGGATCTCATAGAATAGTATTAAAATACCAACATCTCCGTACGAGTGTGAGCAGGCTAGCTTAAGATCTCCAACAATAGCTTCAATTCCAAGTTCTTCATTCAGTTCACGAGCAAGGGCCTCTTCAGGAGTTTCTCCAAGTTCGATTTTTCCACCGGGAAACTCCCACAGTCCAGCCAGGGTGTGATTTTCGGGACGTTGACCAACCAGGATTTTGCCATCTTTTTTTAAGATCCCAGCAACAACCGGAATCCAATTCTTTTTGACATGGGCTTTTCGTGGGCGAATATCACCTGATTTGGGATCCTTGCTGTTGGTTTTATTTTCCATTTTTGCCATGAATTTTTTGAGCAACCCCTTTAAAGAAACCTGGTCCCTGAAATATTAAAGTTGTGTAAACTTCAACAAGATCAGCTCCAAGATCAATTCTTTCAAAAACATCTTCAGCTGTCATCACTCCACCGACGGAAATTATCAGTTTTTTATGTTTTTCTGATCCTAAGTGGCTGCAAACGATTTGAAGCGCTTTTTTTGACAAGTCTTGTAATGGTTTTCCAGAGACTCCGCCTGTTGGCGGAAAACTCTTTTCAGTTGTTCGAGATAAAGTTGTATTTGTTAAGACAAATCCGTCTATTTTATTCTTTAAGCTGGTGTCTATTATATTTTTAAAATCATCAGATTCTAAATCTGGGCTGAGCTTGAGAACAACAGGCTTTTTAAAGCCATGCTGCTCGTAAAGGTTACGTTGGGCAATTTGCAGAGGATTCAAAAAAGCCTCGAGATTTTTAGCTTGAGCTAGCTCTCGAAGTCCTTTTGTATTAGGACTGCTTATGTTAACAACAAAGGCATCAGCAACAGAGTAAAATCTCTGTAATAGGCGTGTGTAGTCTTGATGAGCATTTTCATTACTGGTTTGTCGATTCTTACCAATATTTACAAAAACGGGCAGCGACGAGGTCATTTTGAAGTTTCGAATATTGAAAAAGACATCATCGGCCCCCGCAGAGGGAAATCCCATTTGGTTCCAGAGTGCAAAATCTTTTAAGCTGCGATCTAGAATTTTTCCAGGATTGGGCTCTTGAGGCTCTGGAGTGACCGTTCCAATTTCTGCGAATCCACACCCAATACTATTCCAAACATCAAGCAGCTCGCCATTCTTGTCGACTCCCCCAGCGATACCTAAGCGATTTTTGAAAACTATACTTTCCCACACAAACGATTTCCATGCCGGTGTGGGAATTTCATTGAGCAATGAATACAGTTTCAACCCTATCGGGCTGAGATCATGTGCTATTTGTGCAGGTAATACCAGCCAAGGCTTCATCAAACTAACGAGGATAAAGTCCGCGCAGAAGCATTGCTTTTTCTAAGCGAGCAATTGAAACCGCTAAAGCTGCGGATCGCATGTCTACATCTTTCTCTTTTTGTAATTTGTAAACGTTATCAAAGGCTTTCAAAATAATACCTTTCAGTTTGAAATCCACATCGGCCTCATCCCAGAAGAAAGACATAATATCTTGAACCCATTCAAAATAGGATACGATAACACCGCCACCATTAGAAATAACATCTGGAGCAATAAAGACACCGCGTTGGTGCAAAATTTTTGTGGCCGCATTTGTCACGGGACCGTTTGCTCCCTCAACGATGAGTTTGCACTTAATTTTCTCGGCATTATGAATATCGATTTGACCTTCCAGTGCGCAAGGCAACAGTGCTTCACATTCCGTTTCAAGAAGTTGTTCATTAGTAATGGCTTGTGATTTTGGATAACCGCGAACACCTTTATTCTGTTTTACATATTCAAGCAGTTCCGGAATATCAAGGCCATCACCATTAAAAATTCCTCCAGTGACATCGCTGACGGCGATAACTCGAGCACCGCGCTCATAGGCAAACTTAGCGGCAAAAGAACCAACATTACCGAAACCTTGAACCACAACGCGTGATCCAGCCATAGTCATATTGAGCATTTCCATAGCGCGCTCACAAACGTAAATAACTCCTAGGCCTGTGGCATGATTTCGTCCCAATGAACCACCAATTTCAACAGGTTTTCCAGTGACAACACCGGGTTGAGCAAAACCACCCTGCTCTTGCGAGTAGGTATCCATAAACCAAGCCATAGTTTGTGGATCTGTTCCAACATCTGGCGCAGGAATATCTTTTGTTGGTCCTACAAAGGGTGAAATCTCAGAAGCATATCGACGGGTTAGATTTTGTTTTTCAGTGCGAGAAAGTTTTGAAGGATCAACACAAACACCACCTTTGGCTCCTCCAAGTGGTAAGCCTAAAACAGAGTTTTTAAAAGTCATCAGCGCTGCAAGGCCAACAACTTCAGCCAGATCTACATTCTGGTGATAGCGAATACCGCCCTTGTAAGGACCTAAAGTGGAGTTGTATTGAACGCGGTAGCCGGTAAAAACTTTAACTGTTTGATCGTCCATGCGGACGGGGATTGAAACAGTGACACAGCGGCGAGGCTTTCTTAAGCGCTCCATGATATTTGGGTCACAATTAATTATCTTAGCAGCCTCATCAATTGTCTGCAAAGTATTCTGGAACAGTGGACCATTTAAATGAGACTCAGATTCAGGATTCAAATTGTGCTGGTTCATGGAAAAAAACTCCTTAAAAAGATAGTGAAACAAGTGTAGAAAAACCTCTATGAACTGTCGAGCAAATATTTTGACAACGATATTGGTCCTAGTGGGTGTCTTTTTAGTAAATTGGCCTTCGAATGCAAGTTCTGATGCGGCAGTGAAATGGGACCAATTTCAAACAGCAATGACAATAGTCCAGAGCGCATCATCGGCCCAAGGAGACGTCTATTCAACGTATCCGCTTTGGCTGCAAGGAATCTACACGTATTTTCTAAACTGGGAGCCTCGAGTCATTGGTGATATCAGTAAAATCTCGCAGTGTCGGCTTAGTTTTTCATCACAAACGCTGAGTGCGCGTGTTTCCGAAGCGAGTCAATTTCTAAAAAATAACCCTGATTGTGCTTATTTACCTGAAGCCGCAGATATGGGGGACCTTCGTAAAGTCGTTCGGGCCTTGTCCGTCGAGTTTGATATTTCAGATCCAGAACATTTCCGAAAGGCTATTTTTAAAATACCTAGTTCTCAGCCTGGTAAAAATGTCCATGTCCGAGGGCTATTTGGGGTTCATGACAGCCAAAAGCCGCGTCCCTTAGTTATTCTACGAATGGGCGTTCATGGTAACGTCGATGAGTTTTTAGCAGAAAGGTTTTTGGCTAAAATTATTTACGAGGATTTTGGCTTTAATTTTTTAGCCCTCGAAAATTTGACGAGTCATGGTTATTTAGCGCTTGATAATCCCATTACATTTGGGGGCGTAGATGAGGGCTTACAAACATATTTTATATTGCAGAATTTAAAACAGTCTGGGATTAAAAACTTGATAACTGATATCCATTTGCTTGGAATCAGTTTGGGTGCGAATGGGATATTTTTAACTCAGACCTTGGATGAGGAAAATCAACGACAACTTAAAAGTGTGATGGCGCTCTGTCCAGTTATCAACTTGGTTAAGACGTTGACCCAAAATCAGGACTCACAATTGGCGGCAGGAATTATTGATCTGTGGAATTATCGTAGGTTGCAAGCAGTTCGCGAACGCATGACAGAATTGGATCCTGTCGATTGGTGGCAAACCATTTTGGATTTTAAACCGCGATATGTTCCAGGGATAATGCGTTATTTGGAAAAAAATCAATTACGTCCGTCTGTGGAAATGCCCATAAACATTCAATGGCCGAAAGGACTGCGTGATCATTTTCAATCTGCAAAATCATTTTCTGACTTAAATAATTTTTGGCCATACTACAAGAATAAGAAAACCCCAATTTTGATTATGACGACACCCAATGACCCCTTGGTCCCAACAGCGATTAACACTTCATTGATTGGACAACGTCGGCAGCCAGGAGTATTCGAGAAGACTGAGATTTTGGAATTGGATCGAGGTATTCATTGCGGGTTTGTAACTGATTATCGCTGGGAATTCATCATTGATTTATTTAAAATTCAGTGGGGAGAAACCCTACCATAGATTTGTGACGTGAGAGGACAGAACGCTTTAATTCTGTATTCTGAATTCAGAATACAGAATACAGAATACAGAGTTCAGAATACAGAGTTCAGAATACAGAGTTCAGAATACAGAGTTCAGAATACAGAGTTCAGAATACAGAGTTCAGAATACAGAGTTCAGAATACAGAATTAAGAATACAGAATTAAGAATACGGAACAGAATCCAGAGTTCTGATATCAGATACCTGGTCAGAATACTGTATTCAGCGAGTGAAATACATGGCGCAGTGTTGGCTTGGTATCATTCTTTGGTGCTTAGTATTTCCCATTCTGATGTTGAAAGTCCGCAAAGTCTTTTCTTATTGTATTTTATAACTCCAAGGGCTTCTAGCTCGTTCAATTGAATGTAGTCGCGGACAATTTTAAGCGCATTATAGCCACGCACCACGCGTGAAAAGGGTCGATACTTCCAAAGTTTTTTTGAATTTGGGGTGTCGGTCACCATTTCAATTCGTTGTGCAATTTGACCAGCAACAACTCGGAAAAAATTTTGAAATAAATGGCGATGTGATGCTCGAATTAAGCAATGAAGATGGTCGTTTTGAATACTGACTTGTTCTAATCGAATGGAAAAGTGTTTGGCATATCGGGTTATGATAGTTGTGATAAGTGCAAAGTTTCGAGGGCTTCTTAGGCCACGTTTAAGTGTTTGACGATTTACTTTGAAGACAAGGTGCAGAGGTTCTTTTGTCGAAAGTGAGCGCATCCTTCGACCGCGACGGGTGTTTCGTAAAAGTCCGCCAGATTGAAACTGATGTCCAAATGTAAAACCAGAGAGTCGAAGTTGTTTTTTCATAGCAAATCATTAATGCAAAACCTGTGGCGTGACCGATACCCATGAGTTTAATTAGAAGTCTTGGGAACTTCGAAATCCGGAAGAAAGTAGGAAAAACGGCCGGAGAGAATGAATGAAAGAAAAAAGAAAAAAGGAAGGAAAAGGAAGGAAAAGGAAAAGGAAAAGAAAAGAAAAGAAAAGAAAAGAAGTTCAAGCCGCTTACTCAGAGAGAGAGTTTCGGCGCTATGGGTGTCGTCGCAAAAAGTATTTTGTCATCCGCTGTCTTAATCGATTTGGTTTTTCCAAAAATCGGAATGGTTTGCCAACTCGGTAACATAATTTTTCAGATCGGTGCGGAGGTTTTCGGGGAGTGAGCGATAGGGGAGGATGTGTTCGCGGGGCACATAGCGGAATGTAAAATTAATTCGTCGTGTTTCAAATCCGGTTGTGTTCAATTCTTTGAATATAATTCCTTTGTTTTCAACTCGTTGAACGCGGTGAAAAAGTTGTTTTTTAAACTTATCGCCACCAAAAATTTGTAAACTGGAGTCTTCAAGCCATTGATGCAAAACCACTTGGCTTTTTTGTTGTTTACCTTCACTTTTTACGAATTGAAAATAAGCTCTTTCTCCAAAAGATACGCTAGCAACGGGGCCGGGTTCAAAATCTTTGTGCTCACCAACCCGTGCACAATCAACAGCGGTATCATCGTAATACTTATTACCGTAAAAATTAATCAAGCAGGTATTCAAATGCCAATTTTCGGGAATATCTTTTGGTGAAAATGATTGGCGAACTTCGTTTTCAATCTCAGAAACCATTCTTTGTAAAATAGTGGGATACTCTTCTGCAGAAACGCAGCGGTTACGAATTCCTTTTGGAGGGTGATAGTAGTCAAGACATGCAAATTGCCAATTTCCCAGCCAATAAACAGGTCTCAAAAGTTCACGGTTGGGTTCGCCTTCGGGAGGTGGATTGCTATTCGAAAAGCGCATCTCCCAAATCGGGTATAGGGTGCTCAAATACTCAAGAATTTCTTTCTTTATGCTGGGCTTAACGTAACCTGGTTTATAAATCAAATTTTGATATTGTTGCGAAGATCGGCTATGCTGATTGAGTTTTGGTTTGAACACTTACACTAATTGCAATAGGTTGGCTCACATGTCAAATTTCATTCAGCCTCTTTCCGTAGATCCTGCAACACGCCAACGGCTTGTTGAAAAAATTTCTTTATTCAAGGGTAAAACTATTCTGGTGATTGGTGATGTTGGTGTTGATGAGTATGTGATGGGTGCTGTCAAACGTATTAGCCCTGAAGCTCCTGTTCCAGTTTTAGATGTTGAAAATGAAGATAAACGATTGGGTTTGGCTGCCAATGTGGCTCAAAATGTCGTGAGCTTGGGCGGTTCTGTACACCTTCTTTCAGTGATTGGATCGGATGATGGTGCTGAAATTTTAAAATCACTTCTTAAGAAATCAAATGTTCCGGGGCAGGGATTAATATTTGATCCAAGTCGTCCGACAACTCGAAAAATGCGTATTATGAGCGGGCAACATCATTTAGTGAGAATTGATCACGAGATTCGCAAAGGTTTGTCTGAAAAATCTGAAGTGGCCCTACTTGAGAAGCTACAGACTTTGATCAGCCAAGTGGATGTTGTCGTTTTGGAAGATTATGCAAAAGGAATTTTTTCGCAAGGACTTGTTCAAAAAATAGTTGCGATCACAAAAGATGCTGGAAAATTTTTGATGGTAGATCCGCATCAGACTAAGTTTGCAGAATTTTATAAAGGTGTTGATTTGATCAAGCCGAACTACAGCGAAGCATTGGCTTTGACAAAAGTTCATGAAGAAAACATCGAAGACAATGCCGAGCGAGTCCTTCATGTTGGGCGCACATTGCAAAAAATGACGGGTGCCGGTCAAGTGGTCCTGACTCAAGGGGCTCACGGGATGACAATATTTTCTCAGAATCAACAGGTCACCCAAGTGCCTACTTTTGCGAAGAAAGTTTTTGATGTTACGGGTGCTGGAGATACAGTTATAGCTGCACTTGCATTGGGTGTTGCCGCGGGATTACCACTGACAGAGTCTTGTATGATTGCTAATTTTGCTGCGGGAGTTGTTGTTGGTAAAGTGGGTTGCGTCCCTTGTGAGACTGCCGATCTTATAAGTTCTATACAGTCGATGGGAATATAGCCTCATTTAAACGAGCTGGAGTTTTTTAGATTCTGTTTTGCTTTACTTTCGGCCCTAATTTATATACCTAATAGATCTTAATAAACAGGGAATTAACCCAACTGCTGTTATAAGCAGAGCAGAAATGAATCTGCACCCAGAGGAGTACCCAATGGCAGAGGCTATCAATGAATCAACATCACAAATTCGTAATTTTTATTCATTCACACTCGAGGGCTTAGAGGCCTATTTAAAACAGTATGGAAAAGAAAAGTTCCGGGCCCAGCAAATTTTTAAATGGGTCTATGAGCAACGAGTTACCGATTTTGATTTGATGTTGAATCTATCTAAAGATCTTCGCGCAGAGCTTAAAAATTTAATTACATTTGAACTGCCTCCTATTTTAAAACATTTGATAAGTGTTGATGGGACTCAAAAGTTTCTTTTTGATGTTCGCGATGGGAATTCAATTGAAGCTGTGGTTATTCCATCTGACGATCGATTGACTTTATGTGTGTCTTCGGAAATTGGTTGCAATATGGCTTGTCATTTTTGCTTTACTGGAAAGCAAAAGCTTAAACGCAGACTCGAGATCTCAGAAATTGTTGGTCAGTTTATGCAAGTCCAAGACGTTATTGGTCAAAAAGGATTAAAACTGTCGAACATTGTATTTATGGGGATGGGTGAGCCACTTGATAATCCTGAGGCTGTTTTTGGTGCAATTGACGTGATTCATTCTCCGTGGGGAGTCAATCTTTCGCGTAAGAAAATCACGGTATCGACATCTGGCTTAATTCCAGAAATGTATCGCGTATCAGAGGCTAAAGTGCGTCTAGCCGTTAGTTTGAATGGTTATAACGATGATGTTCGTTCGCAAATTATGCCGATTAATAAAAAATATCCACTGCGGGATTTGTTGAATGAATGCAAACGTTATTACCGTGCAACTGGTGATAAAATCACAATGGAATATGTTCTTTTAAAAGGAATTACAGATCAAATTTCACATGCGCATGAGTTGGTAAAATTATTAAGAGATGTTCCGTGTAAGATTAATTTAATTCCATTTAATGAACACCCAGGATCGGGTTTTGAACGTCCTTCTGATGAGACCGTTCAAGCATTTCATACAGAGTGTATGGGGCTTGGAGCTCAGGTTTTGTTACGACGAACGATGGGGCGCGATATTTTTGCAGCCTGTGGCCAGTTAACAACCAAAGTGGATCGTCCAGAAAGTATGGATATATCCAATTCAAAAATCGGAGGAGTCAATGTCAGAAGTTTTAGTAGTGGGCAGCCTCGCGTATGATTCTGTAAGAACTCCATCAGGAAAAGCTGATAAATCCCTGGGGGGATCAGCAAATTATTTCTCTGTTGCAGCAAGCTTATTTGCGAAAGTTCGCGTTGTTGGAGTTGTCGGCGAAGATTATTTGGATTCGGACAAAAAAATTCTCTTAGACCGCAATGTTGATCTTAAAGGTATGCAAACTGTAAAAGGCGAAACTTTTCATTGGGAAGGGTCTTATGAAAAGAGCTTGAGTGATGCAATCACTTTGAAGACAGAGTTGAATGTGTTTGCAGCATTCAATCCCGAGTTGCCAGAGTCCTATAAAGACAGTCGATTTGTATTCTTGGCAAATATTGATCCCGTATTGCAGTTACAAGTTTTATCACAGGCCAAAGAGCCTTTATTTGTTGGAATGGATACAATGAATTTTTGGATCGATTCAAAGCAGAAGGATCTGATCAGTGTTTTGAAAAAAGTGGATATTGTATTTATGAATGAGACTGAGGCCAAAATGCTGACTCAGACACGCAATCCGGTCACAGCAGTCAAGCGTGTTGCAGAAATGGGGCCTCAGTATGTTGTTGTTAAGCGAGGCGAGTATGGTTCGACGTTGTATTCAAAGACGGATGGATTTTTTCAAGTTCCAGCATTGCCTATAGAGGATGTGATTGATCCAACCGGAGCTGGAGATAGTTTTGCGGGTGGATTTTTTGGCTTACTGGCTTCACAATGCACAGCTCGACCAACATGGATTGACCTGAAGCGGGCTGTTTTGGCTGGCACTGTATTATCCAGTCAAACTATTCAGGACTTTAGTCTGAAAGCCTTGCTCAGGGTTGATCATATCAATTATGAAAATCATCTCACTCAGCTTAAGGCGACAATCTCAATTTAAGACAATGGTCTGGAGAGGCGTTAAGTCATTTAGATTGCTAATTAAAGTTTAAGTTCAAGTGTCTCAAAACCGATAAAATAAGCATGGTTCGTTCAAAGAAAAACAATCCTGCTGAAGATCTAATGGCCTCACTTTTAAAAGAAGTTGGTGATGCTGACGAGGATATTTTAAATATCGAGATCGCGGATTCTGCGGATTCATCTGATAATGAGAAACTGTCTTTTCTGGGTGATGGAGATAATCAGTTCGATTTAGATACTAAATCTGAGTATGAGGCAACTCGGTTGCCTGAAAGCACTCAAAAAATAGATATTGAAGATGTTGAAAAAGCTTTACTAGAGATGGGTCAGTTCGAGGAATCTGCTGAGCCAATTGCTAATAAATCAGTACCTGAATCAGTCTTCAAAGAGCAAGAACCTGAACCCATTATCAACGCATCTGAATCTGAATCATTGTTTGCAAGTGATGATGCGGCTGTAACTCAGGCGAATACTTCGAATCAAGTTGTGGTCACGAGCGATGCAAAAGGGAATCCTTACAAAGCTGCATTGCCAGATGATTTTAATGCTGGTGATAAGACTTTGGCAGTCACAGGATTTCACAATAAGCCTGTTGATGATTACCAAGATAAAGTTAAAATTTCAATCGGACAAAATCGTTCGGCATATTCTCAAGGTTATGCTGGCTGGGGAAGCGGATCTGAAGCCAGTCTCGGGCAAGCCGAGAACTTGCGAATGGCTCAAGAAAAGATTCTTGATTTGGAAAAAGAAAATGAGAATCTTCGTATTCAAAATGAAGAACTTATTTCCGCTTCGGATATTATCAAAGAGCGCTCTGATTTGTTAACGTCTCAGGTGAATGAGTACAAGAATGATAAAGAGAACTTAGAAGAATCTTTTAAGAATGAAATTGCTTTGTTAAAGGGACATTTGCAACGCAAGGAAGTTGAGCTGCAGAAAGCTCAACTTAAAATAGATGATTTAGATTCTCGATTAAAATTTGATATGAAAAAAATTCGAATTCGTGAGCGTGAACTCGAAAATCGTCTTGAGCTGATTCGGGCCGAAAAAAATGCTTTAACCAAGTCTAAGGACGAGCAAATTTTAGATTTGCGTCGAAAGATGGATGTATTGCAGATGGAAGTCGAAAGCTACCGTCAGAAGTGTGTTGATTTGAATAAGACTCTTGAGGTGAATCAAGATTCATTTAAGCGAACCACGCGAGCCTTGCGTTTAGCAATGGCTAACTTAGAACTTCAAGAAGAAAATAAACCCGCACTGAAAAAAGTTGATTAACAGTATGAGCGAGGAATCCAAGCCCTCTTTAAAAAAAATCAAACTTGTCATAAGTGACCTTCACTTGGGAAAAGGCCGCCAACTTGAGAACGGCAGTCTTAACTCGTTGGAAGAATTCTATTATGCCGATAAGTTGGTAGAGTTTATTCAGTATTATTCGAGTGGAGCTTACCGAGAATATGATGTTGAAATTATCATTAATGGAGATTTTCTTAATTTCTTACAGGTGGATTATCGCGGGCATTTTTTAACGATCATTACAGAATCTATTGCTTTAGAGATTTTAAAATCTGTTATTAAAGGGCATCCTCAGGTGTTTCGTGCGATGGGGGATTTTTTATCAATGCCAAATCGAAAAATCACTTATGTTATTGGAAATCATGATCAGGGCATGATGTTTCAGGGATGTCGAGATTATCTCAACCAGATTGTGGGTTATGCGCTTCAGTATAAAAACTTAATTTACTATTTTGATGGTGTTCATATCGAGCATGGGCATATGCATGAGGCTGCCAACCGTATGGACCCTAAAAAATTCTTTCTTAAGCAGGGGTGGCCAGAGCCCATTTTAAATTTGCCATTTGGCTCGCATTTCTTTGTTGATCTTGTTCTTAAAATTAAAAATAAGTATCCTCATATAGATAAAGTACGCCCCTTTGGCCAAATGATTCGCTGGTCATTATTAAATGAGACATCAATGACTATTCGTGCGTTCCTAGAGTTATTCAAGTATGGATACCGCGTGTTGTTTTTGAATGAGCAACGTTTTCGTTGGAATATAAAAAATTTGCTAAAGATAGCCTTAGAAAGCGCTATTTTTCCAGATCTGAGCTCTTCGGCTAAAAAGATTTTGAATGACAATCGCATTCATACGGTGATCTTTGGACATACTCATGTTTATGAGTATCGACAATGGGGCAACCAGAAAGAATACTTTAATACGGGGACGTGGACTGAGTTGACCTCGTTGGATGTTGTGTCATTGGGTAAAATCACAAAACTAACTTTTGTTCTGTTAGAGTATCGGGATCAAGAAACCAGACCTCGTGGCCGCTTAAAAGAGTGGAAGGGTTTTCATCGAATTGAAGAAGATGTTGCGGTCGCCTAGGCGTTTGTCCAATTGTCTGCGCGTTCGTAATCATGAATAATATTTTGGATGTTTGGTGTATAGAATTGAATCTTAAGGAAACGATAAATGGCAGAAACTGTCGATAAAACAAGTATTGTATCAAGTGAGACTTTCAAAGGAAAGTTGCGCGCGGCGGACGAGGCTCCACCGGCAATCATTGTGCTTGTTGGTCCAACGGGTTATGTCGGCAAGCAATGGCTACTAACCAAAACAGATATGACAATTGGTCGATCCATTGAAAGTGATGTTTATATTTCTGATGTGTCAATTAGTCGAGCGCATGCTAAATTTGTCGTGGTTGGAAGTGAAATATCAATTCTAGATTTGGGTTCAACAAATAAAACCATGGTTAACGGGCAACCGCTTCCAGCCCTGACGGCAAAACGTTTGACGAACAATGATCAAATTAAAGCGGGTAATATTATTTTTAAATTTCTTGAGCGCGGTAGCCTTGAGGCTATTTCAAATCAGACTGTTTTTGAAAAAGCTCAGAAGGATGCATTAACGACCGCCTATAGCAAGGGGGCTCTTTTAGAAAAGGGTCCCGAGGCCATTAAGCGAGCCGAGACCTTGAATGAGCCGATGTCTGTCATTACATTTGATATCGATCATTTTAAAAAAGTGAATGATACTTATGGGCATCCAGGTGGCGATTATGTCCTCAGAGAGCTTGGCCAATTGATGCAAAATAAGTTGGTTCGATCCAATGATTACTTTGCTCGCTATGGCGGAGAAGAATTTGTTATTATTCTTCAGGCGACTCCTTTGAAAACGGCTCAAGATGTGGCTGAGCGAATTCGACAAACGGTACAGATGCATTCATTTATTTTTCAGGATAAAGTTATTCCCATTACAATTTCTGTAGGGGTTGCCGAGCGCTCAACGACTGACAATTGGGAACAGGTTTATAATCGGGCTGATAAGGCTCTTTATGCGAGCAAGCAGAATGGTCGGAACAAGGTCACTGCGGCAGCATGAACTCTGAAATTTTAGATTATTTATCTGAAATGAATTTCAAAGAAAGTAAAAATTTTCTTGAAAATTTAAAAACCAAAAAATATTCAACAAAATTCAAATTATCTGATTCTGATAAAATTGTAACAGCTGATCTACATGCCGCTTTGGAGCCTGGTCTTTTTCATATTCAAGTTTCTAAGAGTACAGATTTTAATTCGGGTGAGGGCACTTTTAAAATTTCTATCGGAACTGAAGTATTTTTTTTTAAAACGAAAATATTCTTAAAAAGTTCGCGTCTTTATATTCAAGGGCCATTTTCAATTTTCAAATTGATTCGACGAAAGAGTACGCGCTACAATGTGCCATCTTATTGGCCTCAGAGTGGGTTTATTTCGGATTCCAGCAAAAAAATGTTATCTGCCAAAATGAGAGTTATTGAAATTTCGTTATCGGGTATTAAGGTTCATGTTATGGCAGAATTGCCACGATATGAGAAAAATCAATTGGTCCATGTGCAGTTTAAAATATTTCGCAGATCGGAGCTGAACATAGGTGGCCATATAAAGCATGTTGAGCGAAATCAAATAAAAGGTGGTCAAACCTTAGGAATTGAATTTGTTCAATCTACACAACTTATTCAAAATAAAATTCAAAATATCTGTGAAGATTTACTGCACTCTCTAGCATAGATTCTCAGTTCTATGCGTATAAATTATTTTAATGTCAGGCATCAGTCTTTTTTAAATTCCTCAGTAGTATCAACGATTTAGTGCTATTTTGACCATGCTCCAGTGGCCTCCGTATTGCTTTTACTCTTAGCAAGTGACGAGTTGATACCGGAGAAGGCCGGACAAAAGTCGCGAGGGGACGGAAAATTATTAACCGAGATTAGACTGAGGAAGTGTCTATGAAAAGAGAAATCAATCAAGATCTAACTGAAAAGACAGATCAACAATTGGTCGAAGAAGTTCGTGCGGGTCATCGGGCTTCATTCTCACAACTCGTGAAACGACATCAAAGAGGTATGCTACGGCTGAGTATGAGATTTGTGAAAGACTTGGATGTGGCTCAAGATGTGGTGCAGGATGCATTCATCAAAAGCTACGAGAAGCTGAATATGTTTGAAGGTCGAGCGAGTTTTAAAAGTTGGCTGTATCAAATTACCGTCAACACAGCTCGCAATAAGCTTCGTGAGAATCGGTATGATTTTTCAGATATTGATGACGTTCAATTGAGCGTGGCTCCAACGGCTGAAAGAAAGTTAGTGCATGCAGCGGTTAGTGACATGATTCAATTAGAAGTCGACCGACTTCCATTCAAGCAAAAAACAGCATTGGTTTTGCGAGTGTATGAAGATCTGAGTTTCAGCGAAATTGCTGAAATTATGGAGTGTCCATATGATACTGCAAAAGCAAACTACAGACATGCACTATTGAAGCTGAAAGAAATTTTTGAAACACAGCATGAATTAAAAAGATGGACTGAGGACGTGGGAGGATTTTTTATGGAGCTGAATAATAAGTATGTGGAGGTTGAATAATGAAAGCCGTTAGAAAAGAAATTTTTATCAAAGAAAAATTAAAAAAAGAAGATCCCGTAGAGCTTCCTATGGATGATCTATTTTTTGACCAATTGCATGACAAAATTATGTCTGCTGTGGAAAAAACAGAAATGAGATCACAAACCAAGTGGTCAAAGGCGAGGGTATTTCTAGAACGAAGACTAGTGACATCGATCGGAGTCGGATTCTGGGGATAGATTAAGCTGTTCTGAGAGTCCCGTATTTGTTCGAGCTCTTTTCTCGTGAATGACGGAGTCAAAAAGGGCTTCGTTTTGACTAGCTCGGGTCAGCAAGCGGTGATAAATATGATACTGTACCGTCGTATTGCAAGCAGGAATCATTCGAACTCCATTTAAGGTCAAGCGATATTCAATGTCAGAATCCTCGCCAAAACCAGCGCCTTCGTAACGGGTGTCAAAACCATTGATATCCAATAAATTTTTTCGGTGTAGTGAAAAATTACACCCAACTATGCCGCGGGGTTTTTGATTGGCCCACATGCGAAGAAAGGGATTTCGATAATAAATTCCTTTGATGCCGTTGTTGTCCTTCATGAATAAACCAGCCAATAGGATCCACCAAATATTTTTCTCAATGAAACCTGAAACAACTCGTTTTGGGCTAAGCAGTTTGCTAACTGTATGGGTTAAGTTGATGCGTCGACCACAAAGGACTCCATTTTCTTTTTTTCCTTCAACATGTTCGCGCATGAATTCCGGATGCAGAATACAGTCTTGATCAATAAAAACTAAATAATCGGATGTTGTGTTCTGAATTCCCCAATTAAGAATTCTATTTTTGCGAAACCCAATATCCTCATGCCAAAGATGCTGACACGGAATGGAGAGATTTTCCAATTGGTTGTGGACAAGAGCAACAATTTCCGCAGGTGAGCCGTCATCACAAATAATAACACCAAAGTTTTTGTAGGTTTGGTTTATCAACGAAGCCAAAACCAGATCTAGCATCCGTGTATTTTTATAAAATGAAATAATCAGAGTAACGGGTGGCTGAGTCGTTAAACTTTTGTAGGCGTGATTTGCATATTTTTTTACCATGATATTAGCTCTATTCTGAAAGCGTGCAAGTTGTCAAAAGCTATTCATTCGCCCATTTTTTTAGTTCGAGTTCAGGATCTTTTGTATCATTTAGTTCGGCGCACTTTTTTAAAAAAGTAGCTATATGACGTCCACTTTTAGCAAAAACTTTTTCAAAATCTTGTAGATCTTTCATATAGGTTTGATAATTCCCGAGTCGGGCATTGTTCATTTCTCCATCAGTGAATCGAGCATATGATTTTGTTTTTAACTTTGGTACAAGTTGGCTGATGAAATGATTTCGAATTTCTTGAAATCGATCTTGACGTATTTTTTCTTGAGCTTCCGCGGTTAAACTTGGCGAAAACGAGTTGTTTTCATACCACAATTTAAGGTCAATCAACTCAGAGGTGATAAATTCAGAAAAAAGACGGTCATCTTCATTTTCATTTTTTATGAGCTTCAAAGTTTCTGAATCCAGACCTTCTTTTTTAAGATAAAACAGTTCCGTGCCCTTGGCGGCAACAAAAACGGCTAAGCGCTCATTGAAATCAATACTGCTTTTTATAAAAAGATGGGTGTGAACAAGTTCGTGGATAACGGTATTCACCAGATCATGTTCTTTATAAGCAAGCATTGACGATAGTAGCGGATCATTCAGTCGTCCCAATGTTGAATAAGCCGAAACTCCGCGAACATAAACATCAAACCCTTTTTCCTTCATGAGTAAGGCTTCTTCTTTCGCGGAGAGTTCGTTATAGTATCCTTTGTAAGGAGCTTTTCCAATGAATGGAAAATCCCAATGATAGGGTTCGAACTTCCATTTGTGAGCAGCCATAACAGCATAAGTGATATAAGGGCGATCTAGCTGAACAAAGTGGGAGTAATTGTTGCTGCGCTTGAATCCCAAATCATTGAATGCAAAATCCCGGGCTTCTTGAGAGATTGCGATTTTTCTTTTGTGTTCCGAGGAGAGTGTTTCTGATTGAAGGGCCTTTTCGATTGGAACTCGCGACGAGAGCATGGATAAATGATCGTAGCTGGAGCGAATAAGATAGCCAATTTGGCATCCTGAGAAAAGAGTTAAGCCAAGAACGGCTATCAATAATACCTTCAAAGGCATGATTAAAGAAACCAAGTTAAGCCTGCTTTAAAGGCCGAGTCATCTGATTTTGATCCGTCACTGAGCGGTGTTTGCCAAACATCATAACCAAGGCGAATCGAAAAGCGATCCGAAAGGACAAACTTCAAGCCAGCGCCATAACTTGGTGCCCAACCAATGGATTCCGGAATCGAAATCACAGATGCATTGAGATAACGGACCTCTTGCTTTTTTTGAATATAAGCCACGCCAACTTTGGCATAGGGTTGAATTAAACTTTTCTTATCCATCAACATATAGATGATCGATCCGTCAGTCATTTTTGTAGACTGTTGAATCGTTCGAGTTGAATTTGTATCAGACTCTTGCCCCTCGTAGAAGCCATCTGAATAGCTCAACTCAAGAGCCAATTTTTCAATAAAATAGAGTGAAACTGAGGCTGATTTAGAGTCCGATTGGTAATAGTTGGCAGCATTGAACGTTTTCTTTTGAAAACTGTAAGCCAATCCCAATTCAATCATAATTGCGGAGGCGGATAGGCTTGTTGTCAATACCAAGAGTGCAGAGACGATATTTTTGACCATAGAGATATTCTAATCTAATGATGGCAGTTAAGGACCAACATGAACACTAAATCTGTACTTAAGCCGAACCATTCCATCGGACTCGACTTTGGCCCGAGGAACATTTGGAAAATAGCGTGCATTTTTGAAGGCATAAATGGCAGCTTCATCAAAGGGTTTGTATCCGCTAGAGCGAAGAATCACAGCTTTGTAGTACTCACCACTCTCTTTTAAGGTGATTTCAAAAGTAGTGGACCAGATGCGACCGACAAGGTTTTCTTTCTTGAACTCAAAAGAAATACGATTCCAGTAGTAATCCAGTCGCTCCACCCATCTGACGCGAACCAATTGATCAATGCGGTCATAAAAAGAGTAATAAATATTGGCGTCCGTGTTGAGATTTGTTGTGTCTGAAAAACGAATATCTGAGGGCAGGTCATAGCCAATTTGTGACGGGTTGACATGATTGGGATTTGAACTGACCGCGCGGGCAAATTCGGGAACTTCGCCATCACTTTCAACAGGCGGTTTTTGTTTTTCGCCTTGAGATGTCGATTGATTGCGAGACTCCCCAATTTGCGAAGCCTTGGTTTCAACTTTTACACGTTGAGTTTTTTCTGAACTAAAGCGAGCTTCGTTATCAGCATTCAGCGAGTTATCCGAATCCAGTTGCTTTACCACAGGTTTTTCAGCGGGAGCTATTTTTTCTAAATCGGAGTCTTCGATAAAATCGATTTCGGTGACATCAGCAACATGGTTACCAAAGGTATTTGGCGCGTAAAGGCTAAGGCCTGTAAGTGAAGTCAGGTGCAGAAGGATGCTAAAAAAAATGAACAGGCCAAGGTTTCGCACGGGTTCAAGCTAGTCTAAAATGAGATGGGTTTCAAAGGTTTTTAAGTCGAAATTACAGGCAATCGGAGATCTCAAGTTTAGACGGTTTTAAGCCGATAAAGACAGTGCATGGGGGTTTCATGTCAAAGGTTATAGATTTAGTTCCACGTTTAAAAACTGTTGCTGGGGAAGCGCCGAAGGCCGAATTCACGCCAAGTACAGAGGTGATGGATTTTGATCAACTTCGTCAGAAGATGATTTATCACGAGCGTCGTGAAGTGAAACGAACTATATTAACCGAGTTTGTTAGTGCCATGGTGGTGTTGCCAGAAAAGGGTCTTTTGAAAGTTGCTATCTATGATATTTCGGAAGAGGGAATTTCATTTGATGTGGATTTTGAGCAGGGACAGTTTCAAGTTGATGAAGACGTTTCCATGCGTGTTTACCTGAATAGTAAAACTTATTTTCCAATTTCAATCAAAATCAAGCACTTAAAAGAAGAGAAGGATGAGGGTGTTGTCCGTCATGGAGCCGTTTTCATGAAAGGGGCAGCAACAGATGCCGCACTTCAGTATTTTGTGCGATTTATCGAATCCGTCAGTCAGGGTCTTAAAAAAGACGAAGGTGACATGATGGTGCCTAAAATTTCATAAACTTTTATAAAAAATATCTTTGTCGGTTCACTGTAAAAAGAGTGACTTTGATCCTGCTGTATTGTCGAATTTAATGAAGACAACAGGAGGTCGATTTGACGACAGCACCAAAGACCAAGCGACGAAAAGTAGTAATTGATACCAATGTCATCCTATTCGATGCGTTTGCATTGTTAAAATTTGGTGACGCTGATATTCACATTCCATTCGCCGTGATTGAAGAAGTCGACAAATTTAAGCGAGACCAGGGTGAAAACGGGCGTAATGCTCGTCAATTTTCACGATTCGTGGATGTGCTACGCGAAAAAGGCAGCCTGGCAAATGGTGTACAAATTGATAACCATGAAACCATGGTCTACATCACAACAGATTTAGGTATGTCAGGTTTACCTGCAGAGCTTGATCAAGCTAAAGCTGATAATCGAATTTTGAGCACGGCCCTGGCGCTGCAGAAACAACATCCTCGTACAAAAGTTGAGTTGATAACCAAAGATATCAATTTGCGTATCAAAGCTGACGTCTATGGAATTTATGCCACAGACTATGATACATCAACGGTAGATCAAGAATCACTGTATGAAGGTTATCTGGAAATTTCAGTAGCCCCTGATAAAATTGATCAATTCTATAAAACTAAAAAAATCGAAGTGGATCAAAAAGTCTATGGCAATCAGTATGTTATTTTAAAGGATAGTTCAAATCCAAATCATTCTGCTATTGGTCGTTATTCTTTGGTTGAAAAAGCGATTATTCCACTTTTGAATCCTCCGGACAGCATTTGGGGAATTCAGGCTCGAAATGTTGAACAAAGTTTTGCTTTAGATGCGTTACTTAATGATGAAATTCAAATGGTATCATTGGTTGGAAAAGCTGGAACAGGTAAAACCTTATTGGCTATTGCCGCCGGTCTTTTTAAAACATTGGATGAAGGACGTTATCAGCGACTATTAGTTTCGCGACCCATTTTTCCAATGGGACGAGATATTGGTTATCTTCCGGGTGATATTGAACAAAAACTGAATCCGTGGATGCAGCCCATTTTTGATAATGTTGAATTTTTAATGGGTGCTGATAAGAAGGCTCAAGGCCGTGCTCAAGAGTTAATTAATCAAGGCATGTTAAACATTGAACCACTGACATATATTCGTGGTCGAAGCATTCCAAAACAGTATTTGATTGTTGATGAGGCTCAAAATTTAACTCCCCATGAAATCAAAACAATTGTGACTCGGGCTGGATCAGGTACCAAGATTGTTCTGACTGGTGACGTTTATCAGATCGATAATCCTTATGTCGATTCAGCAAACTCAGGATTAACTCACGCTGTTGAAAAGTTTAAGGGACAAAGCATTGCAGCCCATGTGACGTTAACAAAAGGCGAGCGTTCTCCGCTGGCTGAATTAGCTGCTAATATTTTATAGGAAGACTTTATGACTGTTGAAAATGATGCTGACCGGGACGTTGGATATAAAGCTATTCGAAAGATTCAAATTACGGATCAAATGGTTCGTCAGTTTGCAGAGATGTCTGGGGACACCAACCCTATACATTTGGATGAAGAGTTTGCAAAGACTACTCGATTTAAGAGAAGAATCGCACATGGTATGATTCTTGGTGCATTATGTTCGCGTTATTTGAATGAAACAATTGGATCAGGTGGCATTTATTTAGCACAGACATTGAAGTTCACAAATCCTGTTTTTATTGACGATATTTTGATTTTTGAACTTGAGATTACTAAGTTGCACAAGGCGCGAGGGTTTGGAACTGTTCAAACCACTGCTAAAAAAGAAAATGGCGAAATCGTCATGAAAGGTGAGGCAACAATCATGATCAGTTGGGGTTCAAGAAACGTGTGACCTCAGACACGAAAAAACTCTTAGCTAAATATCAAACACTTCTCCATCATTCCAAAATGGGTATGTGGGAAATCGATTCAACTCAAAAAAATATATTCATAGATCCAGGGCTGACGCAAATTTTAGGGCTGAAAGCCAATACAAATAGCAATTATTTAGTATCTGATTTTTTAGAACTTTTTTACCCTAGTGACGCGAAAATCTTCAGAGCATATTTAGAAAGTGACGAGGATTTTGATAGTCCTGTTGAGATGCGGCTTCGCATTCAGATGAAGTCAAAAGAACCTCGGTATATTCGAAGTCGAGCAATTAAAATGCGAAACACTGAGGGTACATTAATGCTGATTTCTGGAATGGCATGGGAGGCGACCTCTGAAGTGCTTCGAAAAAAAGAACTCAATAAAAGTAAAATTTTCTTAGAACGCATTATGGATGCTATTCCAGACCCGGTTTTTGCAAAAGATAAAGATCGAGACATTGCTGAAAAAAATAAATTGGATTCTCAATTTCGACTTATGATTTCGTTGATTGATTCTTCAGGCGATCTATTTGGATTTACCGATAACTTTGGTGTGACAGTCTATGTGAATAAAACGGGTCAAGACATTTTAGGTATTCAAACTGGAAAAAAGCATTTTGCGGATTATCTATCACCTCATGACAGACAGAATTTTTTAGACGATATTTTGCCAAATCTTCGAAATTCTGAAAGCTGGCAGGGTGAAATTACGATTATCAGTTCATTATCCGGCGAAGAAATTCCAGTGTGGTTGCAGATTTTTTCTGTTCCTGTAGGGCCAGAGTCTTCGGATGTTTTTTATGCCTATACAGGCAGTGATTTGCGAAAGCTAAAACAAATTCAAAATTCACTCATTGGGCAATCTAAAATGGCTGCACTTGGAGAAATGGCTGCCGAAATTGCGCATGAAATTAATAATCCATTGGCAATCATCCAAGGCAAATCGCAACTAATACAAGAAAAGCTTTCGATGGGTTTAATGGATAATGAAAAGTTACAAAAAGATTTAGAACTGATTGAGAGAAATGGACATCGGATTCAGAAAATTATTAATTCTTCAAAAGCCTTAGCCCGAAAATCAGAAAAAGATCCATATGAATTCTTTTCGATTGCCAAAATTGTTGAAGAAAGTTTTGAAATTTGCAGAGAGCGATTTCAAAAGCATCATAAATCGCTCTCCTTTGAAATCACTAGTAAAATTGATTATACAGATTTAGTTGAAGTTCGTAGTACAGAAATTATTCAAGTTCTTGTGAATTTATTAAGCAATTCGTTTGATGCTATTCAAAATCAACAAGCAGGTTGGGTTAAGATCAAATTATCGCGAGTTAATCTGCATTACCAAATAGAAATTATTGATTCCGGAGAAAAAATTCCAAAAGATATCGCTGATAAAATGATGGCTCCTTTCTTCACGACTAAACCAACAGGGCAGGGGACTGGTCTGGGGCTGAGCTTGTCCAAGCAAATTGCAGAAGCGCATGGTGGCCAGTTCTTTTATGATCCAAAATCATCATATACGCGCTTTGTATTTCGTTTGAAGTGCTTACCAAAAAATTAAATCAAAGATTTTTAAGACAGTACTTTTTAAGTTGAGATTTAAAAGCCATTAAATCAACGGGTTCATTCAGTAATTTTTCAAGATTGGTCATAACGCTGGAGTTATAACCGCAGGGATGAAGCCCCTGAAATGCAGTTTCATCATGCGCAACATTGATCGCGACACCATGAAAAGTAATCCATTTGCGAACAGCAATGCCAAGTGAGGCGATTTTATGTTTTCCAACCCAAACGCCTGTGTCTTCAAGACTATTCGTCGTGTTGTCCTGAGTTTTCCCATGAGATAGAATTTGGTATTCGTGCAAAGTCGATACAACACAGTTTTCTAAAGCACGGATGTAGCCCCGAACTTCCTGAGCGGCACGCCCTGATCGGGGATTTCTAAGGCTAATAATGGGATAAACGACGACTTGAGATGGTCCATGATAGGTGGCGCGTCCACCTCGTGAAACCTCTATGCGAGGACCACTCCATGAAAAAATATCACCGGCTTGGGTCTGCCGCCCAGTGGTAACAACTTCAGGGTGAGAACAGAAAATTAAAAAACCAGGATGATCTTTATCCTGAGCGACCAGTTCGACATATTCCATTTGTTTTTTTAAGGCGACCTCATAGTCGATGAGGCCCCAGTCTTCAAAGATCATTTAATAAAAATATCCAGTTGAATTTGAAAGTCAGGCATGAGCTGATTTGCTTGCAGTCCCAAGTGGTTTTTGGATGATGTGAATAGCATGTCCAAGAGTAGCCTCTGCGGCCTCCATCATTGTTTCGCCCAGCGTTGGATGTGGATGGATAGAAAGGGCGATATCTTCTAAACGAGCGCCCATTTCAATAGCCAGTACGGCTTCAGAGATCAGATTTGAAGCCTCAGGTCCGACAATATGAACACCCAGTAAAATATGAGTTTTCTTATCGGCAATCATTTTCACAAAGCCTTCAGTTTCACTCATGCTCACAGCACGGCCATTCGCAGTAAATGGAAACTTTGAAATCAAGAGATCATTAAAGCCCTTGGTTCGTGCTTCAGCTTCTGTCATTCCGGCAGAAGCTATTTCAGGATCTGTAAATACAACAGCTGGGACAGTTTTCACATCATAGGCGCGATTTTGTCCTGATATAATTTCTGCAACCATCACACCCTCGTACGAGGCTTTGTGCGCCAACATCGGTTGGCCACAGATGTCACCAATAGCAAAAATATTTTGAATATTTGTGCGTCGTTGAGCATCAACTTTAACAAACCCACGTTCATCGATGGCGATCCCCGCGGCTTTTAACTGACTTTGGTCGCCATTTGGTCTGCGTCCAACAGTCACCAAAATTTTATCAACTTTGATCACTTCATTTTTTCCATTTACTTCATAGGTTACATCATAAGATGAACCTGATTTTTTCTGAGATTTTGCTTTGGCGCCGTAAATGATTTTTATTCCTGCTTTTTCTGCTTTACGAGTCACAACTTGAGCGCATTCAGGATCAACGACGCCAGCAAGTAGTGAATTTTGAGCTTCGATAATTGTGACTTCAGTTCCCAATTTTCGAAGATAAGATGAAATTTCTAAACCAATATAGCCACCACCAATAACGGCAACACGCTTAGGGATTTCATCAAAAGCCAATGCTCCCGTGGATGAGCAAATATCTTTTTCGTCAAAAGGGAATCCACCAATTTCAATAGGGCGAGAACCCGTTGCGACCACAAAATATTTTGCTGTGATGCTATCCGTTCCAGTGGTTGATTTGACAAGAACTTCTTTTGAAGATTTAAACTCAGCCGTTCCTTTTATTATTGTCACAGAGTTGCCTTTTAAAAGCTGATTAACACCGCCTGACATTTTATCACAAACAGACTGCTTCCATTTCACCAAGGTCTTCATATCGACATCAATACCACCTTTGATGTTTAAACCCATGGTTTTGAAATCATGTTGGGCTTTATGAAGAAGATGGGTCGCCGTGATCATGGCTTTTGATGGAATACATCCAACGTTCAAGCAAACACCACCAAGTGCTTCGCGCTCGATAATTGCCGTTTTAAATCCTAATTGAGCCGCACGAATTGCAGAGACATATCCACCCGGACCCGAGCCAATAACAACAATATCAAATGTTTGCATTATGACATCCCCATCATCAAAACTCCTGGGTTTTGAATTTTTTGAAAAAATGACTTCAAGAAATTGGCTGCAACCGCGCCGTCAATTAAACGATGATCACAAGTCACGGTGTAATTCATTGATTTAATGAATGCAATAGCGCCATTTTTAAGAATAGGTTTATCCGAGATTTTATACATTCCTAAAATAGCCACCTCAGGATGATTGATGATCGGAGTTGCATAAGTGCCGCCAACTGAACCGATATTGGTGATGGTGATGGATGCGCCTTTCATTTCGTCAGGTTTCAATTTTCCATCGCGAGCACGCTTTGATAAATCTATAATCTCTTTAGAAATTTCTAAAACCGATTTTTGATCTGCGTTTTTAATAACGGGAACAACTAAACCATTTGGTGTATCGGCTGCAAAGCCAATATTGAAATACTTTTTATAGACAATTTGAGAAGCCGCATCGTCAATAGAAGCATTAAACTGTGGATACTCTTTGATGGTCGCAATCAAAGCTTTCATTACAAAAGGAAGATACGTGATTTTAGTTTCGTTCTTCTCGGCAAAAACTTTAAGTGATTCTCGCAGCGTTACTAATTGCGTAACATCGGCTTCATCCATCAATGTAAAATGGGGAATAATTGATTTAGACATCTGCAGATTTTGCGCAATTTTTTTACGAATTCCGATTAAATCAACTCGCTCTTCCAAAGATGCATTTGTCGAGTTGAATGCAGGTTTCGGGAAATTCATAGTTGGGGAACCAGCCGAGGTTGCTCCAGCACCATGGGATACATGTGCTGAACCACTTTTGGCTTGAGTGACATCGTCACGAGTGACTCGACCAGCAAGTCCCGAACCGGTCATACCATTGATATCAACACCCAGTTCGCGCGCCAGACGGCGAGTCGCCGGAGTTGCTAAAACTTTTGAATCTGCAACCGGAGGAAAAACACCAGTCGTCGACGTTGCCATAGCCATAGTAGGTGATGATTTTGTAGAAGCGGGTGTCGGTGCATTTGCTGTGACACCCGTGTGTGCTGAAGCTTGCGGCGCAGGTGCGGAGCCAGTAGCGCCCGATAAAGTTAAAATAATATTTTCAACTTTGATAACTTGTCCGGGTTTAAATTTTAATTCTTTGACCACGCCAGCAACTGGTGATGGAACCTCGACAGTGGCTTTGTCCGTCATAATTTCAGCAACAGTTTGATCTGCTTTCACGGAATCACCTGGTTGAACAAGCCATTTTACCAATTCGCCCTCGGTAACACCCTCGCCAAGTTCAGGGAGTTTAACATCTAAAGATTTTCCATTAGTTCCATTTGATATTGGTGAAGCAACAGCAGGGGCTGAGGTTGGAGTGGGTGCTGATTTAGTTGGTGGTGCAGTAGTGGCCGCAACATTTGTTGTCGTATTGGTTGAAGCGCCATCTAGAGTTAAAATAATATTTTCAACTTTGATAACTTGTCCGGGTTTAAATTTTAATTCTTTGACCACGCCAGCAACTGGTGATGGAACTTCGACAGTGGCTTTGTCCGTCATGATTTCAGCAACAGTTTGATCTGCTTTCACGGAATCGCCTGGTTGAACAAGCCATTTTACCAATTCGCCTTCGGTAACGCCCTCGCCGAGTTCAGGTAGTTTTACGTCTGTTGATGCCATTATGAAATCCTTTCAGAGTTTGAAGCAGAAACTGAAGCTGCTTCCTTGTTGCGTTTTTCGATGATTCCCTTCATAAAAAATTCACCAGCGCGGTAAGAGCTTCGCACCAGAGGTCCGCTGGCGACATATAAAAAGCCCAGCCCCTCAGCTAAAGTTTGCCACTCTTTGAATTTTTCAGGAGTTATGTACTCAATTACTTTTAAATGTTTTTCTGTTGGCTGTAAGTACTGACCGAAAGTGACAACATCACATCCAACACCACGAAGATCTTTTAATGTTTGCAGGATTTCTTCGTCAGTTTCGCCCAAGCCCAGCATGATCGACGATTTTGTAAATATTGTCGGATCAAATTCTTTTACCGTTTCTAAAACGCGAAGAGATTGACGGTACTTGGCGCGAGGATCACGGACTTTTGGAGTCAGGCGTTCAACTGTTTCAATATTGTGAGCAAAGACATTTGGTTTTGCTTCAGCTAAGTGCCGAACTAAATTTTCATCGCCCCGGAAGTCCGGAGTCAGAATTTCAACGATGAGATTTGGATCCAATTTTTTAATTGTTTTTACAGTTCGAGCAAAATGATCCGAGCCCTGATCTGGCATATCATCGCGATCAACGGAAGTGATCACAACATAGTTCAGTTTCATCTGCGAAATTGAAAAGGCAACTTTTTCTGGTTCGAAAGGGTCCACTGGGGGAAGACCCAACTTCGCATTTCCAGTTTTGACGTTGCAAAACTTGCAACCACGAGTGCAAACTTCCCCCATCAACATAAATGTAGCTGTTCCACCGGACCAACATTCGCCCATATTGGGGCATCTGGCTTCTTGGCAGACAGTGGCTAATTTAAGCTCACCCAGCATATCTTTGATGCGGCCATAATTATCACCTGCAGGTGCGCGCACTTTAAGCCAGTCAGGTTTTGGAACACGAGTTTTAGCAATAACTTCAGACATAAAATCCTCTGTATTTAGAGTCCCCAGTTTTAGCCCTTTTGGCAGGACTTAACAAGCAGATAGACAGATTTTGTATTGCAAAATGCCCTGCTTTTGTTATTTCTTAAAGCTATATGAATCTAATGCACGATCCGCTCCGAATTCTAGTGTCTAAATCTCTATTTAATGCCATTTCGACCTTAGGCGTAAGTTTAGAAAAAGCTGAAATTTATAACCAACTTGTTGAGCCACCCAATACTGATTTGGGGCATTTAGCCTTTGGCTGTTTTATTTTAGCGAAAAATTTAAAAAAAGCTCCACCTATGGCAGCCGCAGAGCTGAAAGCACTTGTTGGTGCGATTGACGGCGTGAGTTCGATCGAAGTCGCAGGACCTTATTTGAATTTTAAATTTTCAGCAGCATTATTAGCTGAGCATGTTGTGAAGCCTGCGGTTTCGTTCGAGTTATTTAAAAGAAAATTAACAGAAAAAACACCCAAAGGAATGATCGAGTATTCTCAACCCAATACACATAAAGAAATTCACGTAGGTCACATGCGAAATCTTTGTTTGGGAGATGCCTTGATTCGATTGCTGCGGTATTCCGGCCATGAAATTGTCAGTACAACGTTTCCAGGAGACGTTGGAACTCACGTTGCCAAGTGTCTTTGGTATATTAAAAATCACATTGGATTAGAAGTTTTTGATCAGAAACGCCAAGACCCAAACCGGGGTGAATGGTTGGGGCAGATGTATTCTGCAGCTAATATCAAATTGGAAGATGAAGAAAAAACTGAAAAATATGAAAGCAATAAACAGCAATTGACCGAAATTTTGAAACAGCTTGAACAACATCGCGGTGATTTTTTTGAACTTTGGAAAGAAACCCGCCAGTGGTCAATTGATTTAATGAATAAAGTATACAGATGGGCCGGAGTCCAATTTGACGTGTGGTATTGGGAATCTGATGTGGATGCGGATTCTGTAAAAATGATTAAAAAATACTATGAGCAAGGGAAGCTAGTCGAATCCCAGGGCGCTATTGGTTTAGATTTCGAGAGCGAAAATCTTGGGTTTTGCATGCTTTTGAAGACCGATGGCACGGGTCTTTATGCCACCAAAGATATCGAATTGGCTCGTCGAAAATTTGAAGATTATCATATTGAGAAATCAATTTATGTTGTTGATGTCCGTCAGGCATTGCATTTCAAACAGGTCTTTCGTGCTTTAGATGTTTTGGGTTTTCCGCAGGCTAAAAATTGTTTTCACTTGCAGTATAATTTTGTTGAGCTTCCAGATGGTGCCATGAGTTCTCGAAAGGGAAATATTATTCCTTTAATGACATTGGTGAATCAAATGAAGAACCATGTCAAAACGGAGTATTTATCTCGGTACAAGGATGAGTGGTCTTCCGAGGATATTGAAACTGTTGCTGATGCTGTCGCACAAGGTGCTATTAAATATGGGATGATTCGCCAAGATACCAATAAAAAAATTGTTTTTGATATGGCGGAGTGGTTGAAATTGGATGGAGAATCGGGTCCATTTATTCAATACAGTTATGCTCGAATTCAATCAGTTATTAAAAAATTTGCAACAGATACGAATCATTTTGATGGTTCATTATTATCTCATGCTGCCGAAATTAAATTGATGCAACATCTGATGAACTTTAACTCTGTTGCGTTGATGTCCGCCGAGAATTACAAGCCGGCGGCGCTTTGTACTTATCTTTATGAAACAGCAAAGAAGTTTAATGTTTTTTATCACGACTGTGCGATTGGTAAAGCTGAAACTGAAGATTTAAAAAAATCGAGATTGGCATTGGCCACTGCAACTGCAAATATTTTGAAGCAAGGCTTAGCGCTTTTGGGAATTCCTGTTCCAGAAAGAATGTAATGATTCAGTTCAAGAGTAAGCTTACAGAAGGTATTTTACTAAAGCGATATAAGCGTTTCTTTGCAGACGTTGAATACATTGACCCAATTTCACAGAAAAAAATTGCTCTGACCATTCACTGTCCTAATACGGGAAGCTTAAAATCGGTTATTGAAAAAGATCAAACGCATCCCTGCTGGTTCTCGTTGAGTGATGATCCAGAAAGAAAATTAAAAGGCACGCTAGAAGCTGTACAGGCTAATTCTGGGGCCTGGGTTGGGGTGAACACATCATGGCCTAATAAAATTGTGCAGTTGGCCGCTGTGAAGTCAATTGAAACGAAAAAACCTCATTTTAAAAATTGGGAAAATTACACGTTCTATAAATCGGAACATAAGATTTCTAAAGAAACGCGTTTGGATGGTGTATTTTGTTTGGATGAGAGCCATCTGACAAACCCCTCGGAGTTAAAGCATTACATTGAAATCAAGAATGTCTCCTTGGCGCGCAATGGCCAGGCTCAATTTCCAGATGCCGTGACCGAACGAGGTCAAAAGCATCTTATGGAATTGATGAATTTGATCGATGAGGGGCATAAGGCTGAACTGATTTTTACAATCCAACGAGACGATGTTTCCGTATTCTCGATTGCAGATGATATAGATCCTGAATATAAAAAATTATTTGATGTAGCTTTTAAAAAAGGACTGATCATGACACCAGTTCTCATGAATATTTCCCAAGAGGGGATTGTATTAAGTCAGAAAGTCTTGCCAATTAAATAAAAAAAAGGATGTCCACTTCAGGGCATCCTTTTTCATTTTCTGAGACTAAAAAATTACTTTTTAGCTAGATGTTGATCGATAATTTCTTTGAATGAAGGGAATGGATAAGCACCGCGCAAAGAAACCCCATTGATAAGGAAACCAGGCGTTCCACTCATATTGAATTTTTTGGCTTCTTCCATATCAGCATTAATGCGAGCTTGGATTTTCTCATCTTTAAGATCAGCTTCCAATTTCTTCATATCCACGCCCAATTTTTTAGCTGAATCTTTGAAGTAGCCTTCGCCTTTATCTTTGAGCATGCCTTGGTTTTCAAAAACCATGTCATGAAATTTTTCTGCTTTTGCGTGGTCTTGTACAGCAATAGCTTCAAAATACTTAGCAGCAGGCATTGCTAAAGGATGGAAATCGAGCGGTAAGTGCTTGAATACAATACGTACTTTGTCGCCGTATTCTTTTTGCACTTGCTTCATTGTTTGGAAGCCACGTGAGCAATACGGACATTGGAAATCAGAGTATTCAACAATTGTAATCGGTGCATTTTTATTTCCAAAAATAACCCGACCATCTTCAATTTGTGCAACTAAAGGATTTGCAAACTCAGCTTCACGAGCTTTTTTCTCGTCCTCTTGAGCTTTTTCCGCTCCAACTTTTTGTGCGTCTTGTGCTGCTTTATTTACGATTTCAATAAACTTAGCAGGGTCTTTTTCGATCGCAACAAAAACGATTGAGGGATCTTTTTCGACAGCATCTTTCAACTGTTTTGCAGAAGGGGCACAGGCAGCTACTACAAAAGCTGAAATGATAACGGTTAAGGTCGACAAAATACGTGATGTTTTCAATTTATCCTCCGGTTTGGTTCTTTATTAAAGCTCAATTAGTGTGTCATAGCTATTTGGAAACGAAAAATCTTTTTTTAATTTCGACATGACTCGTCTGAAGTCCAGACACGCAGGGATCACTCAAAATATGTAAAAAACTGATATATAGTGTTTGAATGAAAATAAAAAAATCCAACATATGTTTAGCTATTTGTACGGTTTTCTTTCTGGCCGGATGTGTATCAGGTATTCGTCCAACAGGTGAACGCCAAACTGAAATGTCATACAGCCGTTTGAAGTTAATGGATTTAGATGAGATGACCGAAATCTTGCAAGAAAAAGTACGAGTGTATAAAAGAACTAACAGTTCAGAGCCTTTACAGGAAGGTTTGGAAATTTGCCTCAGTCGACCAGATGAGGACAGCTTGGTTGAAAAAACACTCTCCATTGTTAAAAATCCATTAGACGATATAGATGAGTGGGAAAGCTCAATTAATGCTTTGGTTGATAAAAGTATAGCCAATTTAAAGACCGATGGAGTTCATCCATCCGATCAGGTGACTTCGGGAGTTGTTCTTGAAAATATCATTGCGGAGTTTAAACCCGATTTGATGAAACAGTACGAAAGTCCAGGTTTTGAGGCACGGATTGTCGAACGTATTGCTGGAGCAGATGTTGAATACTCAAAGGCTGCGATATCTGAAAGAAAGTTGAACTTGATGCGCGGATCTGTTGGGCCATCCCATATTGCACAGCGAGTGCTTGATCAACGCTCTGAAGTTTTGAAGAAAAAAACAAAAAAGAACTAATCTATATGCGACGAAGCTAAGCATTGGTCGCGTTTTGTTGTTTGTTACAGAGAATCGTCTCATTTTGACTCAAGTAAATTCAAAATTCCTCCGAAAAGTTTCATAGGTGCCATGGTTGGCGCCGATAAGAAACCAGCGGAGGAAGCATGTTTATACAAGGTGATTTACAAGCCGTTTTTGATGCGCTTTATACAATAGGTGCCATTGATCCTGTGCTCAGCATGGATTGGGAAGCTATCAATGCTGAAATGTCTAAAAATCCGAAACATGTTCATCACGTTTGCCAATCCGTGAATGCCTGTCGCGGAAACAAAGACCAACTGGTTTCAACTCTTAATAGTTTCGATAAAAAATCCCTTTATTTTGTTGCATTGGAGGTGGCTCGTGAATTCAGCGAATTTCAAGCTCGCAAAGAGCTTCACTAGAGGTTTTCTTTTTTCATTCTGTTTTTTTGCGCAAGTGACTGTGCATGCTTGGGAAATTGATTTGTCTCGACGGCAAACAAAACCAACTCAAATTGAGAATGTTAGGATGCCCGCGTCTCAATCTTTGAATGTTAAAAATGTTGAAAAAACGACAGATCAAGAAATTATGGAAGCCTTGAAAAATGTTGTGAATCCGGCCGATATTTCACGAGAAATTGTTATTGTGAATACTGATGCGGGTTTTGTTCCAGATACTGTTCAGGTAAAAAAGGGAGAAGCCTATAAAATTCATGTGGTGAATTTGAATATGAAAGAAAAAAACACCAGTTTTTTAATGGATTCATTCACTCAATCACACAATACAATGTATGGAAATTTAAAAACTTTTGTTATCGAACCTAAGGTTGAAGGTGTTTTTTCATATCAATGCCCTGAAACCGGTGTTCACGGAAAACTTGTTGTTGTTCCAGATGTGACTGTTCGCAAAACGGCATCTGAAGAGTAGTTCAAAGAAGAAGGCATTATGTCCGGAGAGAATTCAAACTTCAAAGAGGTCATAGCCCGGGCATTAGCTCCGGTCGAAGAATTTTTGAATGATCCGCAGGTGTCGGAAGTTCTTATCAATGGACCAAGTCAAATTTTTATTGAGCGTCGAGGAAAGCTCGAGTTAACTGATGCTCGATTTCCAGATGAAGATAATTTGCAAGCAGCCATCAATAGTATTGCGCAGTCGGTGGGTCGTCGCATTAGCAAAGAGGAGCCTCGTTTGGATGCTCGATTGCCAATTATTGAAGGCCATCCTGCGAGCGGATCTCGAATTGCGGCTGTGATGCCACCTGTATCTCGTCAGGGAACGGTTATTAGTATTCGAAAATTTACAGCCAGCAAAATATCTCCGGCGGACTATATTAAAACGGGAACAATCAGTGGTGATGCGTGGCAGTTTATTGATTTGTGCATGTTTCTTGGAAAAAATGTCATTGTCAGCGGTGGTACTGGCTCGGGGAAGACAACGCTTCTGAGTTTGTTATGCTCTCGTATCCCAAAGGGACAGCGTATTTTAGTCATTGAAGATTCCTCTGAACTTCAAATTGATTATGAACATGTGGTGAGATTTGAAACCCGACAAGCTGATCAGCAGGGGCAAGGTGAAGTTTCGATTAAAGATTTGCTCAGGAGTGCATTGCGTTTACGACCGGATCGCATCATTGTGGGTGAGGTGCGTTCCAGTGAAGCCTTAGAGTTAATTAGTGCGATGAATACAGGACATAAAGGCAGCATGGGAACTGTGCATGCCAATACTCCCGAGGATGCGATTATTCGTTTAGAAGCATTGGCTGCTGGTGGTGATGCCAAAATCAGTGAAAAAGCGCTGACTTCGCAAGTGGCATCAGCGATTGAAATTATTGTCCAGATTTCAAGATATCCAGATGGGTCTCGAAAAATCGGAGCAATTTCTGAAGTTCGTGGAATTGATCGAGAGGGTAAGTATATCGTTGTCCCAATTTTTGAAATCACTAAATTGACTCGAAAATCGGATGGCACACTCGAGGGTGGAATTGAGCCAACCGGAAATATGCCTTCATTTTATCAAGAGATTCTGGATAATAAGATCAACTATCCACCATCCAAGTTTCAAAAACCCATAAAAGCCGCTTAGACCGAGTTTCAGCCTATTTGGGCAGCAGCACTAAATGGATAAGAACTTGCGACACGAAAGCCATTCTACTAGAGTGTGACCGTGCATTTTAGCTGTAAAGTCACTCATGCTATTTTAACTTATTTGGAATCAGAGAAAATTGATTTGTCTGGTTACTTTTCTGAAACGGATATTCCGTGGGAATTGTTGCGTGATCCATCGTATTGGATGCGAGCTCCAGATATGGAAGCTTTTTTAGAACGTTTGGCTTTGAGTTCAAATATCTTAGTGCAAGCAGGGCATTGCACTCCAAAAATTAAAGTTTGGGGTGTTCTTGATAGCGTGCTTCGTATGATGCCGCAGCCACAAGAAATTTTTCATCAGCCAGAAAAATTTTTGGGCTATTTTATTTCACCTGAACCGCCAATTGAAAATTTAGCGCGTACTGCAAAAGGTTTGTCATTTGATATTCCGCTGCCGGCTGAGCAGTATCCATTGGTCACGATGTATTTAAAAGCAGCTTTTGAATCGCTGCCTATTTATGTAGGACAGTCTCCTGCAGTTTGCGAGTGGAATGATATTCATTTGAAAATTGATTGGTCGACAGAACAAACAAGTATTTTAAATGATGAGTCTCATCAAATTTCTCCGGCGCTCATGCAAGATGTTATTCGACAGTTGCAAGAAAGCAGTAAAGATTTAGAAGAAAAAAATCGCGAGCTCCAACGTCGTAACGAAGAACTTCAGCGTTTGGCAACAAATCGGGGAAGTGATTTTTCAGATGAAGAGCGTGCGGTGATTCATGAAGATTTTTCTGAGTTTGAGTTTATGAAGCGTCCCGTTCATCAGGTCGCACAAAACTTATCTCGATTGCATGACTATATGGTTCGTGCTCATCAGTTGGTGACACTGCTGACGGCTGGGCAAAAGCAAACCCCAGGAATTAAAGAAGCCTTTCGACGCGTCGATTGGGATATCGTGAAGAATCAGTATCCTCAAATTATTCTTGAAAGTTTGGAAACATTAAAAAAATTAAATAATCCCGATAAGAATAAACCCGAAACATCAAAGAAAGAGGATTTTTATGTCTGACATTATCAGTTTGCACGCGCGCGAAATTTTAGATAGTCGTGGAAATCCAACGCTGGAGGTCGAGGTTAAGACCGCAGATGGAAATATGGGGCGTGCCGCTGTTCCGTCAGGTGCCAGTACGGGCGCGCACGAAGCTTTTGAACTACGAGATGGCGACAAAAAAAGATATCTTGGAAAAGGTGTTTTAAAAGCGATTTCTCATGTCCGTGAAAAGTTAGCTCCGGAAGTGGTTGGATTAAATGTTTTTGAGCAAGTGTATATTGATAAACTTTTACGAGATATTGATGGATCTGAAAATAAATCGAACTTGGGTGCCAATGCGATCTTGGGTGTGTCACTAGCGTGTGCGCATGCAGCAGCTCGAGATGCGGGGCTTCCACTGTATCGTTATGTGGGGGGATCGCAAGCTTGTCGTTTACCGGTGCCATTAATGAATGTTTTAAATGGCGGAGCGCATGCGAATAATGGCTTAGATATTCAAGAATTTATGATTGTTCCTACAGTGAATAATTCTTTTTCAGAATCACTACGAGCTGGTTCAGAAATTTTTCACACCTTGAAAAAGATTCTTGGAAAAAAAGGATTATCAACGGCTGTAGGTGATGAGGGTGGTTTTGCGCCAGTATTAAAGTCAAATGAAGAAGCTTTGGAATTATTAATGCAAGCCATTTTAGAAGCCGGTTATGAAGCTGGTCAGAATGTATTTTTAGCTTTAGATGTTGCGGCCACAGAGATGTTCGAGGGCGGGAAGTACCGCTGGGAAAAACAAACAATTTCTGGATCTGAGTTACAGAATATCTATTTGAAATGGTCACAAAAATATCCATTGGTCAGTATCGAAGATGGGTTTTCAGAAGACGATTGGGAGTCTTGGATCAGTGCTACTGCTGAAATGGGGAAGCATGTTCAGCTTGTGGGTGATGACTTATTTGTTACAAATCCAAAGCGTTTGCGCATGGGGATCGAGAAGAAAGCAGCGAATGCGCTTTTGGTCAAAGTGAATCAGATTGGAACTTTAACAGAAACATTTGAAGCGGTGAACTTGGCGCAGAGAAATAAGATGCGAACAGTAATGTCTCATCGAAGTGGTGAAACAGAAGATGTGACAATTGCTGATTTGGCAGTTGCATTGAATTGTCATCAAATTAAAACAGGTAGCTTGTGTCGTAGTGAGCGGACCGCGAAATACAATCAGCTTTTGAGAATTGAAGAAGATCTTGGCGGTATGGGAATTTACTGGGACAAGGCTGGATTTAGATAACGGCAAGAATTTCGTAAACTTTTTTTTGTCCTGACATAGTGATTTCTGCAGTATCACCTTGGGAAAGACCAAGTAGGGCTTTTCCAAGAGGGCTTGATGGTGTCATCACTTGAATTTGTTCAGTACCATCTTGGATTGTAATCCCACCGCCTTTGGGAAGAAAAAAGAAGTAATTCTTTTTTCCAGTCGTTTCAACAGTCACTAAAGCGCCAACAGCGACTTTTTCTTGGGGTCGAATACGTAAATTTTGACAAAATAAAATAAGCTCAGATGTGTCTGAAACTCGCTGAGCCTGAGCTCCCGCAAGATAGGAGGCTTCGAGGGCGCGTGTATCGTACTTGTTTTCAGGTTTCGTTTCTTCATGTGTGGCGTCTTCATAGGTAGCTAGGGCGGCTTGTTTTAATATTTTAAAGTCTTCATGAAGTTGGGCCAGTAAGGTTTGAAGAACTTGGTTTTTATCCACGGCATATTTAATCAGAAAATTTGGTACACAAGCAACAGTGAACTGGGTGTAAAGAATTAGTTTATCTCGATCAAAGGCTAAGTTGTACTGAGTTCGTTGGGTTTATTTTGTCATTAAATTCGTCAAAAATTAGACTGGAGAAGTGAAAGAGAAAAGATGAGTATGAATGATATTCGTAAATTAGGTTTTAAATTACGGCAACTGTTGAATAAGCCATTCAAAGTCGCTCTGATTTGCGCAGTTATTTTTGTGCTGACATTATTTGTAAATGGAACTCTTTGGCGCGTTTGGGGGTTGCGACGAGATGAAGCCACAATCCTGGAGCAAATTAAAGCCACACAAAATCAAGCCACCCTACTAGATCTTCAAATCAAGCAAGCAAAAGATCCCTCCTACATCGAACGCCAAGCCCGCGACCGCCAAGACATGGTCAGCGAAAACGACCTAGTCTTCGTCTTCTCCGAATAGGTACCAGCTCACTTTTTGCATCGCACAGCGCGATTCCATAACATATTGAAATTAGGTGGTATTTATAAAGTTAGGAGTGATTTATTTTATGAGTTTAGTTTTGACAAAACATAGAGCAAAAGCTCTAATTAGACACTATGGATATGAATCAATTCAATCATGCTCGTCTTTGTTTAGGTCTATCACGTCAGGAATTACGTCGTCGAATTGAACTTGGGCAAGTTGATATACAGATTCTAAATGCACAGCTCGATAATTACTCACATGAAATAAAATTAGATGCCTTAGCGGAGAAATGGCTAGAGCTAAATTCTTTAGATCAAGTCGACAAATTTCATTCGAACGAGTAGTCTCAGCCCATGAAAAAAAGAATATATATCATCGACGTGAGTTCGATGTTCTTTCGTGCATTTTATGCTGTTCGCCCGCTCACATCAACCAAGGGCGTTCCTGTTAACGCCGTCTATGGTTTCATCTCTATGATCGTCAAGTTAATCAAAGATAAAAATCCGGATCACATGGTTTTTTGTTATGACCGCAAAGAGCCTTCTTTTCGTAAAGATCTCTACACAGAATACAAAGCCAATCGATCCAGCATGCCAGACGATTTGCAAGTTCAAATGCCCTATCTTAAACAAGTCGCAAATTTATTTGGAATTTGTGATTTAGAAGTTCCAACATTTGAAGCGGATGATCTTATTGGAACAATTGCAAAAATGGCTGAAAGAGAAGATTACGAATCCTATATTGTCAGTGGTGATAAAGATTTTTGCCAACTTATTAGCGATCACGTATTTCTTTATGATACGATGAAAGATATTGTTTTCACACCGCAATTGGTTAAAGAAAAACATGGTGTTTTCCCAGAACAGTTTCTTGATTATTTGGCAATCACTGGAGATACCAGTGATAATATCCCTGGAGTTGGTGGTATCGGACCAAAGGGAGCTATTAAATTGATTGAACAATTTGGTTCGGTCGATGGAATTTATAAGAATTTAGATAAAATTGAAAGTGCTTCAATAAAGCAAAAACTTGTCGCCTCAGAAAAAAATGCATTTCTTTCAAAAAAACTGGTAACGATCGTTTGCGATGTTCCATTGAATAAAACACTTGATGATTTCAAGTTGAAGGAAATGAAGCGGGATGAGTTGCGCGCTTTTTTACAAGAATTGAATTTTAAAACTTTTGAGAAATCAATTTTAGATGCTCCAGCAAAACCAACTATTCCAATGGCAACAACGATTATAGAAACAGTAAGCTCTGGAGCGGAAGTTGTAGGAGTGATTGAAAAAGAAACAAGCTTAGTTCCAATCATTGAGCCGAAGCTATGGAATACAGAGGAAATACAACTGAGAATAAATGAAAAAGAACGATTTTTTATTTTCGAAATGAATGAAAAAATCGCTTTAGGATTTTCTCATTTGTTATATGTCACTGAAAAATCAAACTGTCGTCTGGATTTTTCTCGGGCTAATTGGTCTGGATTTAATTTGAAAAATGTTTGGCATGAAATTGGATTTAAAGTGAACCAAAGTGAATTGGTGCAGTTGCAGACACAAATCGACTGGGACTTGATGCTTGGTGCATATGTTATTCGTGCGGCGGATAGTTCAAGTATCCGGAAGTTGGCCTCATTCTTCTTAAATGAAGAGTTGCCAGCGGAGCTTACCCCAGTGAAGTTTTATGAAACGTGTATGCTTTTAAATGATGCTGTTCAGAAACAACTCGAAGAGAAGCAGTTATTTATTATTTATAAACGTCTAGAAAAACCATTAATTCCAATTCTTTTTGCAATGGAGTTGAAAGGCATCACGATCGATATTGATGGGTTGAAATCCTATTCTCAGCAGCTTGCAGATGAACTGGCTGTGCAAGAGTCTAAAATTTATGAGCTGGCCGGGGAAAGTTTTAATATTGCTTCACCCAAGCAGTTAGGCGTTATTCTGTTTGAAAAAATGGGTCTAGAGGCTCAAAAAAAAACCAAAACAGGATATTCGACTGATAATGATGTGCTTGAAGGTCTTGAGCATCCCATCGGGAAAGAAATTATAAATTATCGTGAGCTCGCCAAGTTGAAATCAACCTACGTGGATGCATTACCTGCGGCAGTGGATCAGAGTAATCGTGTTCATACGAGTTTTAATCAGGCGTTAACGACGACAGGTCGACTCTCGAGTACGAATCCAAATATTCAGAATATCCCCATAAAAACAGAGCGTGGCCAACGCGTACGCAAAAGCTTTATTGCTGCTCCAGGAATGAAGTTACTTTCTGTTGATTATTCGCAGATTGAGTTGAGGGTCTTGGCTCATATTTCTGAAGATCCCGGATTAATTAGTGCTTTTCAGAATGACTTGGATATTCATGCGGCAACAGCTGCTGAAGTTTTTTCGGTTGCTGTTGATCAAGTAACAAAAGAGCAGCGGAGAATTGCAAAGGCTGTTAATTTTGGTATTGCCTATGGGCAGGGGGCCTATGGATTGGCGGAAACATTAGGAATACCGCGCAAGCAATCTTCGGAGATTATTGAACGCTATTTCACGAAATTTTCTGGTATCAAGAATTATATTGAAACAACTGTACAGAAGGCTCATGAACAAAAGTATGTTGAAACTTTGTTTGGTAGACGAAGATATATTCCTGAATTGGATTCTTCGAATGGAATGCTTAAAAAATTTGGAGAACGTGCGGCAATCAATGCGCCAATTCAGGGGACAGCAAGCGATTTAGTTAAAATGGCAATGATAGAAATTTCTCAAGATAAGTTGAGCAGCGAGCGTGTCACGATGTTGTTGCAGGTGCACGATGAACTTATTTTTGAAGGTTCACATGAGAATATTCAGACTCAAGCTCCGGTTATCAAAAGAATCATGGAAAATGTGGCGAAGTTAAAAGTTCCGCTTAAGGTAAATTTTGCAATAGGCGACAATTGGGATGAAGCTCATTAAAAAAAACAACTAAAAGTAGTATCCTGCACCAATACGCATGTCGCTGATTTCAATTGTGGCCGGATCAAGTTTGTAATTTGCCATTCGATAATCGAAAATTAAACGAACTTGTGGTGTCACAGAGTATGTTGCAAAAATTCCATAACCCATTCCATTCACCGAGAGTTCATTTCCAACACCATCTGATGATTTATAGTTTGAGGCAATGGTGAAGAGTGCACCAAAGGAAATAGTACTTATTTTATATTCACCTAGGATACTCATCTGCATTTGAGATATTGTGTGCGAAGCAGTTGTATCTTTGCCTTGGAGCATAGCGTACTCGCCCTCGACGCCAACGCCAAATGATCCCCAATAGTAAAAACCGATTCCTGACAGATCAAAACCACTGTAAACAATGTCGATGGCGACAGAGCTGATTGTTCGTTTTTCTTTTCCCATCAGAACATACTTAACATTCGCTCCAAGTGTCCAATTTTTACTCGAAACCGATGCTTTGGATTTATCGCTGTAGCTTGATTTTTTTGATATGCTGACTCCAGGACCACCAGCAAGAACTTCAACATTTTTCTGCTTTGAAAGAACTTTGCTTGTGCTGACTAAAATTTTTCTTTTCGAAATTTTTCTGACAGTGGCATCAACCTGCTGGCCATTAAAAGAGATTTGAATATTCTGACCTGTGTAGGGAGACAAGTTTTGAATCTCATCATCCGAGAGTTCGATGATCGCCGATGTGCCCTTGGTTTGGGTGACAGTACCTGCTTCGGCAAGATAACTTAATCCAAGTATAATCGTGAGCGCTATAAATTGTTTTATCATTCGGTCTCCCATCCGACCACGCGACCACCTTCGAAGTAAACAAAGCGTTTTTCTTGACGGTACCCATTTGGTGTAGATACTTGCTTTAAGTATTTCCAACGTTCATTTTTGTAGATTGGATTTCCGCTGAATTCGACAGATTCCGGTTCGCCCCAGGCCTTTCGCACATAATCTGCTGGCATGCCTGCAGCAATATCTAAGTTCTCCATAATGTCAGTGAAGTTTTTTAGATTCTGCGCTCGCTGCCAAATTTTATTTTTATTTACCCAGGCGTGACGACCTTCAATGCTAGGAATCGAAAGGTAATCAATTTTTTCATCATCTGTTTGCAACCAAGGAAGTACTTTTGAATAGCTAAACCGTTCTTTTTGAGAATCAAGTGTGCGTTCTAAGTTGCGAACTTTTTTTCGTTTATTGATGGCTGTGAGCTCATCAGCAGTTAAGTCTTTAAGAGGATCCAATCCGATTTCATATGCGTATTTTTGAAGTTCAGCATCTGTTAGTTGAGTATCAATTTTTTCAACGTCAGCAACAGGGATCGGAGATTCGACTACTGGGTCACCATGAACAGTTTTAATCGAATGGTTTGCACAAGAAAACTGAAGGCTCAGGATCCCGATTATAGAAAGGCTACAAATTACTTTGTGTATTAAATTAATCATGCCTTTTAATTATAAAACATTTTTAGACGTATTGCATGAGACTCATCGACCATAGGCTAGGACCATTACTAGCTTTTGCAAGAATCCCTGATTACTATAGAAGAAATGAGCGAAATAGATGAAAAAGATCAGGACCAGGTTGAAGATGGTGAGACCGTCAATTTTTTAGCTGAGCCCGGTGCAGAAGAAATTGATAGTCAAAAAGCATTGGATGATATCGATCAATTGTTGACCGAAGAAGATCCTGAGTTTTTGGAACAAATTAGTCATATTAAAATTGATGCTGCGGCAGTGAATCTATCGATTCTTGATGATGTGGTGAATGTCATTGATACCGTGGGAACAGTTAATAAAAATTCAACTCGACGCTTCAATCTTAGATTTCATCTGCAAAATTTATTTCAAGTGAATCATGACCCTAAAAAATTCGTTATTTTCTGGGGTCTTATTGTTGTCGCTCTAGGGATTATTTTTTTTGGAGTGAGATTTTCAGATCGCTTTCTGAGCCAAGGCTTATTTTTACGTTCATACGCTGAATGGGATTTGCCTGTGCATTCTTATAATCCCATGAGTGAAGTGGAATTATTTTATGATAACCCTCGATTTGCAAAGAATTTAATGACGATGTCGAAAATGTTCGTGAATCTGAAATCTTCTGAAAGTTCGGGACCGAACCCTATGTTGGCGATTGAAATCAATGTCGAAGGAATGTCTGCTGAGGCCATTATTGAAATTAAGGATCGTGAGGCTGAGTTTAAGGACATACTTTTGCGTCAAGCCGAAGATTTTACCTATGATGATTTAGTTTCAGTTGAGGGGAAAAAAAGTTTACTTCAAAAATTTCAAATGTCTCTTAATGCGAACCTGACTCAGGGCCAAGTTCGCCGTGCTATGCTAAAATCATTTATTATTAAGCCATGATTAAAATCAGGCGCGGAATTGTTCTAAGTCAATGCTGTATGTTCGAATCCGATCATGCAATGTTGATTTTGGCATGCCCAAATCAAGAGCCGTTCGTTTTTGATTTCCATTATTTGCCGCAAGCCGCTTAAGAATCATTTGCTTCTCAATTTCTTTGATGACGGACATCTGATTTGCATCAGTAGTCGACGCGTAGTTAACTCCAGTTGGTAGATGCGCAAGACGTTCTTTTTTGTTGAGTAGAATATCAATATGATTTTCTTCAATATACTTTTTAGGAAAGAGTGCCGAAGCTCTGGCGACAACATTGCGTAACTCACGAATATTTCCTGGCCAATCATGTTTTTTTAAAGCCTGTATTGCATTGAAAGAGAAGCGAACTTTCATTTGCCGAGCAAATGAGTAAAGCAGTTCATCAAAGTCTTCAAGTCGTTCTTTTAAAGCAGGAGTCTCGACAGTGATAACATTCAAACGATAAAATAAGTCCGAGCGAAAGCTTCCTTCGCGAATTTTATGGTAAAGGTTTTGATGTGTTGCTGCAATAATACGAACATCAGTTTTTACAGAACGATCACTTCCAACAGGACGAATTTCGTTATTTTCAAGAGCGCGAAGTAGTTTGGCTTGCAGGCCATAAGTTAAATCTCCGATTTCATCCAAAAAAAGTGTTCCGCCACGAGCCGATTCAAAGGCACCTTTGCGATCAGCAATGGCGCCAGTGAAGCTTCCTTTGATATGTCCAAACAATTCGCTTTCAACAAGAGTTTCTGTTAAAGCAGAACAGTTAACACTTACAAAAGGGGCTTCGGAAAATGGACTGACATCATGTAAAGCATGAGCAATGACATCTTTTCCTGTTCCCGAGGGGCCTAGAAGCAGCACGGGATATTTTGATTGACCAACCGAGTTGAGTGTTTCGAGTTGCTGATTCCAGTGATCGCACTTGCTTGTGAGTGAAAAATCTTTTTTTACAATTTTGGAATCATGAATCACAAAATCAGATTGTCCAATAGAAATAAGATCGCCATCTTTGAGAATAGCTTCTAGAATTTGGGCTCCATTGACGAAAGTTCCACTTGTCGAACGGAGGTCTTTAAGAAGAATAACACCATCGCGATTTTCTAAGCGAGCATGTCGGTCATTGGCATGGGGATCAAATATTTGAACTCCACAAGTATTATCTTTTCCAATATTTATGTAGTCTGAGATTTCCCATTTTTGTTCGCTGCCATCCATAAGTTCGATTTGAAATTGCGCCATTGAATGCTCCTTGTTTGTGTTGCCGGATCACTAATTCAAGAATCGGACACTCTTTCGGAGCGGCGGCGGTGACTTATAATCGATTTGGTGCTTAATTTTCTTAAAATAGCTTTGTGATCTAAGAATTGAGAATTTTCAGAAAAAGGATTACAATTTTTTCATGCCTAAAGTTACATTTATAAAAAGTGCCGTTAAATTCTCGGATTTTCCTGTTCACAAGTTAAAAGAAATTGCCATCGCGGGCAGGTCGAATGCTGGAAAGTCATCATTGATAAACACATGGGCGGGGGGCAAGGTTGCAAAGGTCAGTCAGACTCCAGGCAAGACACGGCTTCTTAATTTTTTTAACATGAATGAGAGTTATTGCTTAGTGGATATGCCAGGGTACGGATTCGCATCTCGTGGAGGGGATGAGATAAAATTATGGCGTAAGATGATTGAGAACTATTTGAAACAACGACCGCAGTTAGCTGGGCTTGTGCTATTAATGGATATGGCTCGTGATTGGGCCATGGATGAAGAGTCCATCACACAGTTTGTAATGACTCACGATATTCCTGTCGCTGTTGTTTTGACAAAAGCAGATAAATTTTCAAAACAGGATATTCAAAAAGCAGTGGCTCGTATTAAAAAGCAATCTCGTCTAGAAGAAGTTTTCCCTGTTTCATCACAAACAAGAAAAGGTTGTGATGAAGTTGAGGAGTTTATGTTTAAAGCCTGGATTAAGCCTCAATGAAGATAATTGGTATAATTCCTGCGCGATTTGCGTCGACTCGATTTCCTGGGAAACCGTTGGCTGAGCTTCGGGGAAAAAAAATTTTACAATGGGTGGTCGAGGGCGCTAGAACCAGTTTACTTTTATCTGAAATCCATGTGGCAACAGATGATCAAAGAATTTTTGATTTTTGCCAGTCTATTGGAGCTTCTGCAATCATGACCAGTACCGATTGTGTTACAGGAACAGATCGGATTTGTGAGGCAACTCGTCACTTGGATTTCGATTATGTGATCAATATTCAGGGGGATGAACCTCTTGTAAACAAAGATTATATTGATCCCTTGGCAAAAGCATTTGTTGAAAACCAAAGTTTAGAGATGGTTACGTTGGCACATCCATTTGAAGCCGAAGATTTGAACAATATGAATGCTGTAAAAGTAATCACAAATCAAAATGATGAGGCAATTTATTTCAGTCGATTTCCAATTCCCTTTTCAAGGGAAGGCTTTGTTCCGGGGATAGTTCAAAAGCATATTGGGCTTTACGGCTATTCTAGGAAGTTTTTACAAACTTTTTGCACAACACCGCAAACTCAAATCGAAAAATTTGAAAGTCTAGAGCAGCTTCGAGCTCTGTATTTAGGCGCCAGGATCAAAGTGATATCTGTGTCAAAACCGACATATGGTGTTGATACACCAGAAGATTTGCAAAAGCTTGAAGCTCTGTTGAAGTAGCTGCTATTGTACCTTTGAAACGGGTGAAAAATGGCTAAAGCAAAAACAAAAAAATTAAAACAGAAATTCATTTTTGTTACTGGTGGCGTGGTCTCTTCAATTGGTAAAGGACTAACAGCGGCCAGTTTGGGTTCTCTTTTAGAGGCTCGCGGATTCAATGTTACAATTATGAAGTTTGATCCGTACTTGAATGTGGATCCAGGGACGATGTCTCCACTTCAGCATGGTGAAGTTTATGTGACAGAAGATGGTGCTGAGACCGATTTAGATCTGGGGCACTATGAACGATTCACAAAGGCCCATATGATGCGAGCCAATTCCGTAAGCGCAGGCCAAATTTATGATTCAGTGATTACGCGAGAGCGTCGCGGAGATTATTTAGGTGGAACAGTTCAAGTTATTCCGCACATTACAGATGAAATTAAAGCTAAGCTTTTTGAAGCGGCTCAAGGTTGTGAAATTATTATTGTTGAAATTGGCGGTACGGTAGGCGATATCGAGGCTCAGCCATTCTTTGAAGCCATTCGACAACTGCGATTAGAGTTGGGAAATGAAAACACAGCGCTTGTTCATGTGACTTATGTTCCCTACATAGCCGTTGCTGGTGAATTAAAAAGTAAACCGACACAGCACTCAGTCAAAGAGCTTCGAGAAATCGGTCTGCAGCCTGATTTTTTAATTTGTCGTAGTGAAAAAACTATTGATGATCATTTGAAATCTAAAATTGGACTTTTTTGTTCTATTAAACCTGCAAATGTCATTTCGGCAAAAGATTCCTCATCAATTTATGATGTGCCTTTGGCGCTGTATAAGGAAAATTTAGATGAACTGATTGTTGAGCACTTGCAATTAAAGAAAACCAAGCCAGATATTTCGGGTTGGCAAAAGATTGCAAAAATTCAGAATTCAAAACGCAAGAACGTGAAGATTGCAGTTGTTGGAAAGTATGTGGATTTGAAGGAATCCTACAAATCATTACATGAATCGTTGGTTCATGGTGGACTTGCGAATATGGCTAAAGTTGAAATTATCTATGTGGATTCAGAAAAATTGACATCACGAAATGCTAAAAAGTTACTTCAAGGCGCTGGCGGAATTTTAGTTCCTGGTGGTTTTGGAACTCGTGGTGTTGAGGGGAAAATCTCAGCTATTCAATACGCTCGAGAAAATCGTGTGCCCTTTTTTGGAATTTGTTTTGGAATGCAATTGGCAGCGATAGAGTTTGCACGCAATGTGTGTGGAATACGTGATGCCACCTCGCGTGAGTTTGTTGGTGAATCAAAACGCGGTGGTAATATCGTGATTGATTCAATGGTTGAACAGCGCGGTAAAGTGGATATGGGTGGAACGATGCGGTTAGGCGCCTTTTCATGTAAGTTGATGCCTAAAAGTTTAGTTTTTAATGCTTATAAAAAAAGTAAAATTTCAGAGCGCCATCGTCATCGATTTGAGTTTAACAACAAGTATAAAGACTTATTCGAGAAAAATGGTCTGCGAGCAACGGGTATAAATGAAGAGCGCAATTTAGTTGAGATTTTAGAAAATATATCTCATCCATGGTTCGTGGGCGTGCAGTTTCACCCTGAGTTCAAATCCAAACCATTGAGTCCGCATCCCTTGTTTGCTGAGTTTATCAAAGCCTCTATGAAGCAGGTGAAGTAGTGGGATATTTAGAAGTTGCTAAGCAGACATTAAAAATTGAAGCTGAAAGTATTTTGAGTTTAATTCCAAGATTGGGTGCTGAGTTTGAAAAAGCAGTGGATATGGTTTTGGGCTGCCAAGGAAAAGTTGTATTCACGGGAATTGGTAAATCAGGTCATATTTCTCGAAAATTGACGAGTACATTTTCAAGCACTGGGACACCTTCAGTCTATCTGCATCCAGCTGAAAGCAGTCATGGTGATTTAGGTGTTATCACTAAAAATGATTTGGTCATTGCTATTTCATATGGTGGCGAGGCTGCCGAGTTAAATTCTATTTTAACTTTTACATCTCGGCACGGAATTCCAGTTATTGGATTTACTGGAAAAACGCAGAGCACATTAGCTCAAGCAGCCACAATTGTTTTAGATATTTCTGTTGAGAAGGAAGCCTGCCCACTTAATCTAGCTCCGACATCATCGAGTACGGCGACTCTGGCGATGGGTGATGCCTTAGCGATGGCTGTTTTGGAAAAACGTGGTTTCAAAGCTGAGAATTTTGCAGAACTTCATCCTGGCGGTTCGCTTGGCGCGAAGCTTATGCGAGTGAAAGACCTCATGCAGAAGGGTGATGCCTTGCCTTTTGTGAAATCAAATACATCGATGAAAGAGCTTTTAACAAAGATGACTCATCAAAGTGTTCGCGGTGCTGCAGGTGTCATTGATGATCAAGGACAGCTTATTGGTGTTGTTACAGATGGGGATATCCGTCGATTTTTAGAGCGGCAACAGGATCCATTTTCAAAGGTCGCAAAAGATTTAATGAGCCATTCTCCGCGAACGATTGATGCCAATGAGTTTGCCGAGAAAGCTCTTTTTATGATGGAGCAATTTCGAATTCAAATGCTGATTGTGTTGGATAAGAGCTCCTCGCAGCCATTACGACCTGTTGGGATGCTCATCTATTCGGATCTCTACACTCCAAAAGTCCGTTAAAACAAGGTCGAAAAGCAGACGAAGGTCCAGGGTAAAATTTTATTTGCACTGGAATATAGACCTTTGTCCGCACTTTCCTTGCCGTGCAGAATTAAATTTTCCACAATAAAATCGTGGGATTAGATGTTCAAAAATTAAAGACTATTAAAATGCTTGTGCTCGACGTTGATGGCGTTCTGACGGATTGCCGTTTATGGATGGATTCCAATGGCGAGTGGAAGCGCATTTATTCTGTTCGCGATGGCGTAGGAATCAAGGCTATAGCGGCTGCGGGGTATAAGCTAGCTATCATTACAGGTGCACAGGCATCGGATGTGCGAGCCCGCGCGAAGATGCTTGGGTTTGATTTTTTTTACGAAGGTGCGATGGATAAGTGGCCCTCGTTTGAACAACTTCAAAAAGATTCTGGAATAGCGCCATCTGAAATGGCCTATGTGGGTGATGATATTTTTGATATTCCATTGATTGAAGCTGTTGGGTTTGGAGCAACTGTTCCAGAGGCTGTTGATGAGGTTGTTGATGTCGCTCATTATGTGACTAAGAGGCCTGGCGGAAATGGTGCTGTTCGTGAAATTTGTAATTTTATTTTAAAGTATGGTTATTTTTCTAAAGCTTGAGGTGAGTATGTTTCAAAAGGTTTTGAATTTCTCGTTGATCTCATTTGTGGTGTCGATTATTTCGATGGCGGCAATTGCTGACGTTGAAGTTCCCCAAGATGAATTGGCACAAGAGACCGTTTATCCTGTGTTTGATAATCCTGTGAGTGTTAAGAATAGAAATATTCGAGATATTGGAACCGTCGATGTTGGATTTTTTGGTGGGCTGGCCTTAACAGAGCCAATTTATAATACCTCTAAAGTGGGTATCGCTATGAATTATCATTTCTCTGAAACTCACTCATTAGGAGTCATGTTCGCAAAGAATAGCACTGGATTGTCAGTTGATGCTCAGGGATTAAAAAATGATTTTGGTTTGGATTACACTCGAGCACCATATCCTGAATACTCGATGATGGCGGATTACAATTATAAGCTTTACTATGGAAAGCTGAGTTTAACTAAGGTTGCGGTAATGAACACATCCATCTACTTATCTTCAGCGCTTGGAATTGTTAAGTATGTTCACAAATCATATCCAGCAATAGCTCTTGGGGTCGGTGAGAGGTTTTATTTTACAAATCACTTATCATTGAAGTTGGATTTGCGTTTTTATGCTCATCAAGCCCCTATTCCATTTTTAACAGGAGCTTTGCGTGACGGTAGCAAGGGGCCGAGTGATCCAATTCCAAGCTATGACAGTTTTCAAGAGCGCCTAACGTACACGACCAATTTAGAACTTGGTCTTAATTATTTGTTTTAAGGGGAAACGATGAGAATTTTAGAGTTAAAATCGAGATTATTGTTCGTTGCTCTGGTTGCAATTCCAGGACTTTCTTTGGCAGAGGTTCAACCTTTGGATGATCAAGAAATTCTAAATGTTGAAAGCATATACAAATCAGTTCCGACGACGACAACGCGAGCTGAGCAAGAGTCTGCAACAACTCCAGAGTCAGCGGCATCTGCTGTGGAATTTGAAGCCACACCAGGAGCGCCACCGACCTCAGTGCAGCAGAAAGTAGAAAATTTGACCGATTTGAATCGATTGTCACCTTTTCGAGAAGTCTCAGTTATTCAAAAGAAATATTTGCCAAAAACAGAGCGATTTCAACTGTATGCTGGTGCCGGAATGACGACAAATTCACCCTGGTTTTTGAATCTTGGTGTTAAGGTTAATTTTGGATACTACTTTACAGAATCATTTGGTGTGGAATTGTCAGGAGTCTTTTTATCAAATTCAGAGCGTGAAGTGGCAAAAGAGATTCGGGACAACAATAATTTACAACCCGAGAAATTCGTTAACACCAAAAACTACATGGGTGTTGATTTAGTATGGGCGCCCATCTATGGAAAAATATCGATGCTCAATAATCGAATTATACCATTTGATATGTATTTTTCAGCGGGTGGTGGAACATCAAGTACCAATTCGCAAGAAAGTAATGTGGCCACGTTGCATGTAGGACTAGGGCAAATTTTTGCAATCACAAAAGCGATTGCTTTTAGATGGGATTACAGTTGGACCTCGTTTCAGGCAACACCTTTTCCAGATAGTGCAACAGCCGCAGCACCTCAAAAAAATGCATACAATGATTTAATTCTAACAGCAGGATTGAGTTTCTTCTTTCCGGAGGCTAAATACCGATGAAAAAATATGTCATAATTACGACGGTCTTAGTATGCATTCTGAGTTTGGAAACCGCTTTTGCGCAAACCAAGAAAAAATCATTAACTGCAAAAAAAGCAGCTGTGACAACTCGCAAGGTTACGCCTGTGGGTTCAAAAGTTTATTCGAAATCTAAGGGTTCTCAGCTGAGATCGCAAATTTCAGCGGGCTTGGGAATGATGAAGTCGGGGCAATTTTCACAGGCGGCAAATGCCTTTTTGATTTTGTCTCGCAGATCTGATGCGGTTGCTGAAAGACCCCAGATCAAGTATCTATTGGGATTAAGCTTGATGGAGTTGAATTTGAATCAAGTCGCGGCATTCCAGTTTGTTGATGTTATTAAATCAGCGGATCAGAAATGGACTCGTCAAGCGATTGAAAAACTGTTGATTGTTACAGATCGACTGGGAGATGAAACTCTATTAAACTATGCTATTCAGCGAATTGATGTTGCCAGGGTGCCACAACAAAATCGTGATATGTTGTACTTTCGATTGGGAGAGATCAAAGCTAAAGCGGGTCAGCATTCTGAAGCCGCCAGTCTTTATGATAGAGTTGGGCAAAGCAGTCGATACTACTTCAGTGCACTTTATGGTAAAGGTTTGGCCCAAGCGGAAAGCAATCAAACTGATTTAGCTTTGCAAAGTTTCAGAACTTTGTTGGAAGCGCGAAATAACAGTAAAGTGACTGATACAAATCGTGTTGCAGCCCAAATGGCCATTGCGCGGATTTTATATCAAAAACAAGATTGGGAAAGAGCCATTGATGCGTATTCAAAAATCCCCCGGGATCATTTTATGTGGCACAATGCTATGTTTGAGAAAAGTTGGGCCATGCTGCGGGGGGCTCGTTTTCGTTCGAGTTTAAGTAATTTTCAATCCTTGCATTCATCATTCTACGATGACGCTTATATTCCTGAGACTTTGCTACTTCGTGCAATTGTTTATCTTTATATTTGTAAGTACGATGAAATGGAAAAAGTTGTTGGCTTATTTGAAGCACAGTATAATCCAATTGCAGCCAATATTAATCAATTTTTAAGTTCAAGGTCTTCAGCAGATGCCTATTTTCAAGAGATTCAAAAAATTAATATTCTAAGAAACGAACCGGAAACTCGGAAAAAGTTAATTCTTCCGTATAATGTTCTGAAGTATATTTCTGAAGAAGGAAATGTTCGACGAAGCTACGCGTATATCAAAAAATTAGCTGATGAAAGAAAACTGATCGAAGACAATCCTGTTATCCGAAGTTCAGCATTAGGCAGCTACTCGATACGGATTTTAAACAATCGAATCAAGACAACTAAAGACACTATTGGTGAAATGGTACGAGCTCAACTGATTAGCATGAAGAGCGAGATTCGAGATCTCAAAGAGCAGGCAAGCTTTATTCGTTATGAAATGATTAATGGTAAAAAAGAATTTTTAAAGAAAAAATTAACTGGAAAAAATTTAAGCGAAGTTCAAGTTGATGAAGATCAAGATCGTTCATTTTATATTCAGAATGGTTATGAGTACTATCCATTTCAGGGTGAGTACTGGTTGGATGAAGTTGGAAACTATCACTATTTAGGAAAGCAAAGCTGTGAGTAATTATGAAAAATAATCATTCTTTTGACCGAATTTTATTAAGTTTTGTATTAGTTGCGTCTCTTTCCAGCTCATCCGTTTCATTGGCGGCAGGTAAGCCGACGCAAAAGAAAAAGATGACCGTTGGTGAAATGCTTAAAAGAGCAAAAGATGACAGTCGTGGAGGAAAAGCAAAACTTTTGCAAAAAGGAAGTACGGCTTTACCAGAAACGCAGTTTGATTTTAAGGCTCGTGAAGCTGTGAATCTGAGCTCCGTGAAGCCGCCACGGACTTCTGAGCTTATGAAATATGGCAAATCAGTTGAAGCCGAATATGAAAAAACTTTGGATTTTCAAATTCTTGAACTTTATAAACTAACACAGAAATTTAAAACAAGTCCAAATCGTGGCGAGCTTTGGTTGAGGTTGGCCGAGTTGTATGTTGAAAAATCAGCATTGGTCGATGCGCGAAAACAGGATGAATTTGATAAGCGCTTGAAGGCATTTCAATCAGGCCAAATTAAATCCAAACCTCGATTGGATACAGCGCAAGCTCGTGAATACAATAAGAAGGCTATTCAATTGTATGAATGGTTTCTGAGAGACTATCCAAAAGATCAAAAATTAAGCCAAGCTCTATTTTTCTTAGGTTACAATTACTTTGAATTAGGTGACCCAAAGAAAGGGTCATTGTACTACACTCAACTGACAAAGCAGTTTCCGAATAGCCCTTTTGTTGGCGAAGCCCATTTTGCATTGGGTGAATTTTACTTTGAGAGTGAAAAATGGGCTGATGCTTATAAAGAATATTCAAAAATCATTAAGGATCGCAAGCATCGATTAAATACATTTTCTTTGTACAAGGGCGCCTGGTGTTTATACCGCTTGGGTAAGACAGAACAAGCCATTAAGTATATGGATTTCATCATCAAAATTGGAAAAAATGCCCAATCCGAGCAAATGTTGGGTGGGAAAAAACTGAATGTATCACGACTTGAGAACGAGGCTTTGCGGGATCTGGTGGTTTTCTATGCCGATCTTGGTGATGTGAAGCGCGCGGTTAATTATTTTCAAAATGTGAATACTAAAGAATCAAATGGATATATTGAAAAGTTAGCCTACTTTTTTGCAGACAAAGGCAACCGTGATGCATCTCGTGATGTTTTTCGAATGTTAATAAATCAAGAGCCTGAAGCCAAAAAAGCATTTGAGTACCAGTATCAAATTGTACAAAATTATTTTTATTCAAAAAATTCACCTCAGTTTAAAGAAGAGCTTTATCGTTGGATTACGGACTTTGGTCCGAATTCAGCTTGGTTTACAGCGAATCATGGCGATCAGGCTTTGTTACAAAATTCTATAAAATTGCGAGAACAGACACTCCGAAATTATATTCTTCAGCAGCATCAAACCGCTCAAAATTCGAGGGCTGCGTACTCGCGTAAATCAGCAACTGACGGGTATACTTTATACTTTCAAGAGTTTGCAAGCTCGGCCCAAGCTCCAGATATGCACTTCTTTTACGGTGAACTTTTGTATGATATGGGCAAGTATGATGAGGCCTCCACGCAGTATTCTTGGGTTGCTGAAAATGCCCCAACAAGTAAGTTTGGACCAAAAGCATCACAAAATGTCCTTTTGGCTATTGAGAAAGCGCTTCCAAAAGACGAAGAGTTGCTAAAACGTGTGGGAGATTCCATAGAGCCTATTCCTATGGATCCACGGGTGGAAAAATTCATCAAATCAGCAATGTGGTACACTCAAAAATATCCCACATCAGATAAAGATGCTGAAATTAAGTTTCGTGTAGGTCGGTTGTATTATCAAACAAACAACTTTGGTCCAGCAGAAAAATTTTTCAAAGAGATTGTTCAAAAGTATCCAAAGACAAAATACTCAGAGTATTCAGCGAATCTTTTATTAGATATTTATAATTTGAAGAAAGATTACGAAGGTCTTGAGAAAATGGGAACTGAACTATTGGCGAATGATTCCATAGCTTCTTCGAAGGCGGGCAGTGATATTAGAAATGTCTTAGAGAAGGCCAATTTCAAACGAGCTCAAGATTTAGAGCTTGGCAAAAAATATTTAGAATCTGCAGTGCAGTTCCAGACGTTTGCTACTCAGAATCCAGCATCAGAATTGGCAGCAATGGCTCTTTTTAATGCTGGTGTTAACTTTGAACGTTCTGGTAAGAATGTTGATGCAATTCAGAATTATAAAAAAATTGTCGCTTCGAAAGATAAGAAAGCTGAATCATTAAAGCCGAAGGCACAAAAACTTTTAGCAAAGTTATATCAGGATTCAGGAAATTTTGAGGAGGCTGCGAAACTATTCAAAGAACTTGCAGCTCAGAATCCTAAAGATCCTTTGATGCCAAATTACTTGTACAATTCAGCCGTGATGTATGAAGTTTTAGGTCGTACGAGTGAATCAATAGCGGCTTATAATGCTTTTTTAAAGGTGAATAAAAATCGGACTGAGAACGCCAACACAGTTTTTAACGTGGCACAGATGCAACGAAAAGCAAATGCGCTTTCTTCAGCCGTGAACCACTATAAAGAATTTATTGAAATGCCGGCGGCTTCTGCTGAGAAAAAGATTGAAGCTTATTTCTGGATTTCAGAAATTTCGAAAAAACTAGGACGTCGAAAAGATTATGAGGAATCTAAAGAAAAAGTTGTTGCGCTTCATCGTCGTATGTCAGGTGAAAAAAAATCGGCGGCTGCGGGATATGTTGCAAAAATCAAATTTCAACAATCTGAAGAGACTTTCTCTCAACTTCGCGCCATTCGAATACCTGCTGATCCGGCTAAACAAAAGAAAGCCGTTGATGCGAAATTGGATATGCTAACAAAATTGAATGATGAACTTTCGTTAATTATAAAATTGGATTCAGCTGAAGAAATTGTTAATGCACTGAACCTATTAGGCGAAGCCAATGATCACATGACTAAGTCCATTTTGGGAACGCCAACGCCATCTCAGTTCAACGAGGATCAAAAGAAAATGTATCGGGCTCAGTTAGAGCAAATCACTGATAAGTTTTCTAAGAAAGCGTCGGAAAGTTACAAAGTTGCAGTTGATCGCGCTTGGGATCTTGAGGTTTATAACGATGCTTATCGAAATTCGTTAAAGCAAATGGTTCTGCGTGATCCTGCCAAGTATTACAATAATGGCGAAGTCAGCGCTGAGAGTCGCTTGGTCAACTGGATGGGTGAAAAATGAGAAAATTACTTTTAACTACGCTTTGTTTCTATATGGTTGCCTGTTCATCAACTTCGGAAGTTTCGAAGGATGGTGATGCGGTGTCAGAATCATCGGTAGGTATTGATGAATCGTCAGTACAGCCCAGCGAGTATGATCAAGATGGGGAGGACATTTCAACATCTGCGCCAGTGGCTGTATCGTTGTATACGGCGCTTAATGAAGCTATTAAAATACAGAATGATGGCGCTATTCAAAAGGCAAGTACGGATATTCTGACCCAGAATCCAAAAGATATTCGAGCGCTTAATGCTTTAGCTATTTTTTATTATAAAAAAGGTCGATTTGAGGCAGCCCAGTTTTTACTGATGAAAGCCATTGCTGCGAATAATTCAAGTTCTGAGTTGTACAGCAATTTAGGATTGGTTCACTTGGCAAAAAATGATCGTCGTGAAGCCGTAAAATCTTTTCGAAAGGCGCTCGAATTAAATCCTCAAGATGCCGTTGCTGCGGCCAACGTGGGATCGATTTACGTTGCTGAAAAAGATTTCAATAAAGCGGCTTTGGCCTTAGAAGTTTCTATTCAAAAAGGGATGAGAGATTCTAAAGTTATGAATAATTATGCAGTTGCATTGACGGCAACTGGCAGAGCCAAAGAAGCTGGCGAAATTTATGAAAAAATTCTGAAAGAAAATCCGAGTCATCGAGAAGCCATGCTCAATTATTCCATTTTATTGATCGGGACTTTGCAGAAAAATAAAGAGGGGCTAGACCTTTTAGATAGACTAAAGTTTGTAGGTGCGCCTCCAGATTCAAAAGATACAATAAAGAGTTTGGAAATTAAGGCAAAAGCTGGTTTACAATAGGAAAACGGGGTATCGAGATGAATCTTCTTAGAATGAGCTTCGCAATTGTATTGCTCCTGATGTGTTGGTCTGACATCAGTATGGCGCAAGCCAATGCTGCGTCAGCATCAACAACAAAACCAGATCGAAAACAAACTTTAAACTTTGAAGATGAGCTTGTCGAAGGTTCTGCACAAAAGCCCGAGTTATTTTATCTCTTTCAGAAAAAGAATTTTAATTATAAACGTCTTATTAAACTGCGTGAAAATTTCTTGCCAGAAATGCGACGTACGACAGAAGACATCCAACGACTTAGAGGTGGACGTTGAAATCTCCTTTAATCTTTCGAGTATTCAAGAATGATCAAATTCACGTTGTTAAGCAGTTTGTGGATAAAGATCAAATTATTATTGGGCATCAAGCTGAAGTTGACATTGATTTGGACTCTACAGAGGTGTCTTCAATTCATTGCTTGGTTGAAAAACGTGGTCAGCAATTTTTTATTTGCGACTTAGGTTCGGCAATTGGAACCTACAAAAATGGGAATAGTATTCTTGATGAGGAACTGGTTTCTGGGGATGAGTTTTCAGTGGGACCTTATCGAGTCGTATTTTTTGTTGGTGCACCTAAACCAGTTCATACTCCTAAAGCGAGTTCTGAAATTGTTATCGAACCGACAGTGCCTTCAACTAGACAGCAGGAAGCGGCACGCCCTTCAGTGGTGGAGCCAGTAATTGTACGATCTCCTGCTGCAGTTGCTTCAGAAAAACCAAAAATTCATTCTGAAGTCATTCATAAAGTTAGTCCGACAAAGGCGACAACTTTAAAAAATAGTTCTAAAAAAGGTAAAAAAACATTTGCTCCAGCCAGTGAAAATAAGGATCTTCGCCAGTATTTTAAACCTGGAAAAGGCCAAATGGTTGAAGTGGTTGTTTCCTGGAAAGAACGAATTATTAATACATATCACTTTGTTCCAGTAGGGCTAAAAAAACTTGGAAATAATTTAGATATTCAAGTTCCAGAGGGTTCTGCTCCGAAGGATTGGGCATTTTTAGATTTTACGTCAGGTGTTCAGATCCGTTCCACTTTAGAAATGAAAGTGGAAGTCCTGCGCGAAGGATCGTTAAAAGTTGTTGCGGATCAGAATTATCGTTTGCAACAGAATGAATCGGTTTTTATAACATTGATTAATGAAATGCAGCTTGTTGTTCGGTTTGCACCGAAGGCTCCGGCTGTTATTTTTGAATCTCCATTGATTCTGTCATCTTCTGAATTTACAGGTATCTTGGCAGCACTTATTTTTGCAGCATTAACAAGTTTAATTGTATCTGTATCTATGCCAAAAGATGTTGAGGTTGAAGAAGATGTTGAGCGCGTTGCTCAAGTTATTTTTACGAAACCTCCAGTTCCAGTGGTGGCAGCAACGCCACCACCAGAGCCGAAGGATCCGCCAAAAGAAACACCTCCACCCAAGCCACCTGAGCCACCAAAAAAGGTTGTTAAAGCAAGTGAAAAGCAAGCTGAGCAGAAAATTAAAGGTGATGTGACAAAACCGGAGCGAAAAGCGGTTGCGGCTTCTTCAGCTGGTCGAGCGAACGAAGTGAAACCTAAAGACTCAAAGTTGAAGGCAAAAATGTTTACATCCACTAAGCAGGGTGGCGCTATCAAAACGGGTGATAAATCAGCCGCAAATGCACAGAGCAAAGAACCAGATCCAACAAACTCAGGATTGCTGGCAGCGTTTGGATCTGGTGGAGCACGAAGCAAATTAGACAAAGCATACAGCGGAACGGGTGAATTACTTGGAGCTGGCGAGAAAGCAACGGGATCATCAGGATTCAATGAAAATCGCGGTGGCGATGATTTAGGTTCTAAATTCAAAGACACTGGAGCCGGCGGTAAAGGAACAGCCACGCAAGGGATTGCTGGAATTGGAACTCAGGGGCGGGGTTCAGGGCAAAGTGCTTACGGAAGTGGTACTGGATTTGGAAGCAAGGACCAAGTTGCTATTCAAGCGGGTGGAGCTGAAGAAGAATTTTCAGGATCTATCGATCGTGAAGCTGTTCGCCGAGTTGTTCGTTCAGCGCTTCAATCATTTAAAGCATGTTATGATCGCGAGTATAAAAAAGATTCGAAGTTAGAAGGTAAAGTTGTGATTGTCTGGGATATCCATGAACGTGGAATTGCTCGAAATGCACGATTGGTAAAGGGCAAATCAACGTTGGATAATCCTTCAGTTGAAGAGTGCGTGCGGGCGCGCCTTGTTGCTTTACGTTTTCCGGAGCCACCAGCAGGAACAGTTGCTGAAGTGACTTACCCGTTTTTGTTTCAAGGCCAAAAATAATTTAAGAGGAGGATTGTTGTGGACCCAGTTGTAGCGAATGTAGCGAATGTAGAGAATATGAACCCGATCGTGCGAGCCTTTACCGAGGGCGGAACGGTTATGTATGTGATTTTAGTGATCGCCGTTTTATCAACAGTGCTCATTATCGAAAGATTTTTAACTTTAAAATCTTTGCGTGTAGATAAGAAAGAGTTTGCAGATCAAATTTTTAGAATGATTATTGGTGGCGATTTGCGCCAGGCTATTTCTTTTTGTGATTCAAAACCCACACCATTGGCAAATACAATGAAAGCGGGATTGGTTCAGGCTATGAATAAGCGTCCTGATGAAGAAATTCAAGTGGCAATGGATGCAGCAGTGATGCGCGAAACTCCTCGCCTTGAAGGTTGGACTTCATTTTTAGCCGTGTTTGGTAATATTGCTGTGTTAGCAGGTCTATTGGGAACTATTTTTGGTATGATCGGTTCATTCCGAGCGGTATCAAAAGCTGATCCAGCGACAAAAGCACAATTACTATCTGAAGGTATTTCGCATGCCTTGAATTGTACTGGTTTCGGTCTGATGGTGGCTATTGCAGCGATCGTTTTTTACGGATTGTTCCAGCATATGATTCAAAAAACGGAAAATGAAATGATTGAATCAAGCATGAGCTTGATGAATTTAATCGCTTCTAACCGTGATAAAATGAAAGACTAATTTTTTTAATTTAAGAATTACGGAGATCTAAATGGCTCATATAAGCTCAGGTGGTGGACGAGGACGAGATGTGAATACCGAACTTAATTTAGTTCCGGTGATCGATCTGATGTCCGTCCTTATTACATTCCTACTCATTACAGCTGTTTGGACGCAAGTATCAATGATTCAGCTTGGCGCTTCGTTCGCTTCTCCTCGCGATCCGGAGCAAAAAGAGTTGAAGCCGCCTCCTCTTGAAGATGTGGTGTTGAAACTTGAGATTCGAAAAACGGGATATGTTCTATTTGTTGGAAAAGATGTTCGCCCCATTCCAAAATTGAGCGATGCTTATGACAATGAATCATTGGAAGCAGATTTGATTAAAATCAAGCAACTGTACCCAGATAAAGCTGGGGTAAAAATGGCTATTGAAGACGATATTATGTATGAAGTTGTCGTCGGTGCCATGGATACGGGTCTACGCGCGGGATTTTCGCCTGAGCTATTAACTGGAGGACCAAACTAATGGCAATTTTTAGACCTGGCCAACGTTATCGTAATCACAATATCTTGAAGCGTCGCGGAGGAAAGCGTGCTGTTACAGCGATTCTTTCATTAACTGCGATGGTGGATATGTTCACTGTGTTGGTTATTTTCTTACTTCAAAATTACAACTCAACTGGAGAAATTCTTTATATTCCCAAAGAAGTTGTTTTGCCAAAAGCAAATCGGGTTGCAGATTTGAAACCCGCTGTTGTGGTCACTGTTTCTGGAAAAGAAGTTTTAATTGATCGATTGCAGGTGGCCACTTTTGATGAAGTGAAATCTTCAAAAGATTGGACTATTCCGCGCTTGCGCGATGAAGTTCGAATACTCCTTGAAAAAGCTAAAGCCGAAACTGATGCGAAGATTAAGAATAAATTGAAGAATGTTGTTGATAAAACATTGGGTAATGAAGAGATTGATCCAAATGCGTGGAGACGCGTCACATTGCAAGCGGATAAAGGCATTGATTACTTAACCTTAAAAAAGATAATGTACTCCATCTATGAAGCCGGTGGCGGACCAATTAATTTTGCGGTCGCAAAAGATGTGAGTAAAGAAAATGCGACTACGGATACCCAAACTCAATAAGTACACGCTTCTTTTTGCACTATTGGTGACCTTCATTTTTTTGGAGGTCCTGTTTATGTCGCCAAAATTGCTGGAAAAACCAACGGATAGCATCTCTCAGTATCAGAAACTACAGGCCCTTGCCCAGAATCAGAAAAAAGATGCCATTGAGCAGAAAGCTCTTGGAGTCCATATCGTTGAAAATGATGAAAACAAACGCAGTTATGAATTGTTTGCTTCCGAAGCCTCGGGGACATCGGACGCTCAATGGGTGTTAAAAAAAGTTAAGGTTCAATTTTTTTCTGAGAATAACTCCAGCTTTACCGTTATGGGAGAAGTTGGAGAAATCGATGGCACCACCAAAGATATGATTATTCGTGGAGAAGTCTTAACGACGAGTACGAATGGCTATCAATTTAAAACAGATTCACTAAGATATACAGCGAAAGACAAAATTATGAATAGCACAGATGCGGTGTATATGCAGGGACCACCAGATAGTAAGGGCAGTGGATTTCAACTTCGTGGAAATGGATTAAGAGTTGATATTAGAAATAATAAAATGGAAATTTTGAGCCAGGTGGCGGCAAGCAAGAGTATTGATAATAAAAAATTTAATCTGACTTCGCAGACCGCTGAATTTTACAACAGCAGTCAAGAGGCCTTATTTATGGGGCAGGTGCGAATGGTTTTAGGTGAAAGTAAAATAGAAGCTCCGCGAGCACGATTTTTTTATTCAAATTTGCAAAAATCTTTAGAGCGTATTGTTGTGAGTCAAGGTGTGCGACTGGTTGAAAAAGATAAGATTGCAACGTGTAACGAACTTGAGATGGATTTAGTTGAAGATAAAATGACATTACGAGGCAACCCCAAAGTCCAGCAAGGCGAGGATGAAATACGAGGGCAAGAAATCGTCTTCCTTGAAGGCGGGAAAAAAGTTAAGATAAATCAAGTTAACGTGACTGGACAAAGAAAGCCTGAAAAATAAATGACACATAAACTCAGTATTTCAAAAATTTCAAAGCAGTACAAAGGGCGCAAAGTCGTTCAAGAGGCTTCATTTGAAGTTGAATCGGGTCAGGTGGTTGGCTTATTAGGGCCAAATGGAGCTGGGAAAACCACTTCATTTTATATGGTGGTGGGTTTGGTGAAGCCTGACTCTGGTGATATTTATCTTAATGAATTAAATATTACTGATTTTCCAATGTACAAGCGAGCACGAGCTGGTTTGAGTTATCTGGCTCAAGAGCCAAGTATTTTTCGTAAGCTAACAGTTGAAGAGAATATTCAAGTGGCTCTCGAAGCCCAAGGTTTTACAGCACAAGATCGGCGAACTCGCCTGGAATCACTTCTACAGGACTTTCGCATTAATCACATTCGAGAATCCTATGGTTATTCATTATCTGGTGGGGAGCGACGTCGTGTTGAGATTGCTCGAGCATTGGCCTCATCACCTCAATTTTTATTATTGGATGAACCGTTTGCAGGGATTGATCCGATAGCTGTTGCCGATATCCAAAATATCATCAATGATCTTAAGGCCAAAGGTATAGGAGTTTTGATCACGGATCATAACGTGCGTGAGACTTTGGGGATTTGCGATTATGCTTATATATTGAAGGACGGGCAGATTCAGGTTCGTGGAACGTCTCAGGAAATTGCGACATCTGACTTGGCTCGTAAATTTTATTTGGGCGAAAACTTTAGACTGTAAAAAGGACACTGGTAAAAGACGATGGCATTAAGACAAACGATGAATTTAAGTCAAAACCTGGTGATCACTCCCCAGTTGCAACAAGCGATTAAATTGTTGCAGTTGTCGCGACTTGAATTGGAGTCGCAAGTCCGAAGTGAATTGGAAGAAAATCCAATCCTGGAAGAGGCCGAAGTTTTAAAAGAAGAAGATTTTCAGCGCACCAAAGAAGCCGAACAGCAAACCAATGTGGACAACACCCAATTGGAAACGCCTGGTGCCGAAAGTATTCAGGATCCACAAAAGCAAGATGAATTTGAATGGGAATCCTATTTAGAAACTCAACATAAAGCGCCACGAGAAGCCTCTCATGGTAACGAAGAAATTATGAATTATGAAAACATAATTTCGACAACGCAGACCTTGCATGATCATCTTTACTGGCAAGTTAAAATGACCGGGTTTTCAGATGAAGAAGAACAAGCTGCGGATGCTTTGATCGCTCATATTGATGATGATGGTTATTTAAAAGTGCCCCTCACGCAAATTTCTGAGGAAGAAAAAATAGATATTGGTTTGCTCGAGGATACGTTGAGCTTGATCCATCAGTTTGATCCACCAGGAGTTGGTGCGCGCGATCTGAAGGAATGTTTGTTGATTCAAGCTCGGTTGCTTGAAGAAGACACCAATGATTTGGTGGCTTTGATTTCAAATCATTTAAAGGATTTGGAAAAAAAGAACTATGAGGCCATTGCAAAAGTCATGAACCGGTCGATGGAAGTTGTCGTCGACATGTGTAAAATTATTTATGCCATGGAGCCGAAGCCAGGTCGAAGCTATGCTGGAAATGATACTCAATTTGTCACTCCGGATGTTTATGTTTATAAAGTGGGTGATGATTTTATTGTTTCATTGAATGAAGACGGCTTGCCAAAATTAAAAATTTCAAATTTCTATAAAAATATGCTTAAGGGTGGCGCGAATCCAACCGGCGACAAGGTCGCGTCTGAGTATATTCAAGAAAAATTGAAATCAGCAGTCTGGCTCATAAAGTCCATTCATCAGCGTCAGCGAACAATTTTTAAGGTCAGCGACAGCATAGTAAAACATCAAAAAGAATTTTTTGAAAAGGGACCAGCCTTTTTAAAGCCAATGGTTCTGCGAGATATTGCTAATGATATCGGTATGCATGAATCTACAGTCAGTCGTGTGACAACATCAAAGTATATGCACACGCCGCAAGGGATTTATGAATTGAAATATTTTTTCAATTCAGGAATCAACTCGTCCGATGGTGGCGATGCCTTAGCATCTGAATCCGTAAAGCTTAAATTGCGGGAAATTGTATCGAAAGAAGATCCCAAAAAGCCACTTTCGGATCAAAAACTAGTTGAGCTTCTGCGTAAAGAGGGAATTGATATTGCTCGACGAACGGTCGCCAAGTACCGTGATGTCTTAAAGATATTACCTTCTAGCCAACGTAAAAAATACTTCTAGTAATATCTGTGATCACTGATAAGAGGACTAGATATGAACTACTCATCGCTTATTCGAAATGTTCCTGATTTTCCAATTCCCGGAGTTCTTTTTCGAGATGTGTCTCCACTTTTACAAAGTGCTGAAGCGTTCTCGGCGATAACCCATGATTTTGAAAAAATGTTGGATCTTTCTCGTATTGATATTTTTGTTGGAATTGAATCACGGGGGTTTATTTTTGCTGCGATGCTTGCGGCAAAATTAAACAAGGGTTTTTTACCTTTGCGTAAAGCGGGTAAATTGCCACCACCAACTATTCGAGAGTCTTATAAACTTGAATACGGTGAGGCGACGCTTGAGATAGCGCCATCACAGTATCCGCTGCGTGTCGTTATTTGCGACGATGTGCTTGCAACTGGTGGAACGTTGCGAACATCGCAATCGCTTTGTGAGAAAGCCGGATATAGTGTTGAAGATATGCTGGTTTTAATCAATCTTACAGGCTTGAATCAAATGAAGTTTAAAGGTGAACCTATAAAATCGCTTATTCAGTACTAACCAATAAGCTCTCGAATTTCGTCTCATAATTGGAATAAATTTATTTCTATTTTCGCTCAACGAAGGTCTGGGCTTTACCGATAGGTTTATCATACGGGCCTTCGCTAGAATTGCTCGTCCGGTTGACAATCAAGTTACTCGGAACCCAAGGAAAAATGCATGAAGTCGAATTACACTTTTAAGCATCTGGACTACTCAGATTCTCTGGTCAATTACACGTCTGAAAAATTAGACGAAATTGGAAGTTTTTTATTGAAAGAGGGTCGATGCAATGTGTATTACTCAAAAGATCAGCATGAGTATCAAGTCCAAATTTCGCTCAATACAAAGCAAAAATTTTTTAAGGCAACAGCTTCAGCAACGGACATATATGTTGCCGTTGATATGATGGCTGACAAGCTTGAGAAACAGTTTCTTAAGGTCAAAGAAATATACATGCATCATAAGAAATTTGAACTCTCTAAAGAAGGTAAAATGCGAGAGTTTAATAGCCAGTTTGAGTTCACTCCAAAATGGAAAAAAGCGGGGTAGTGGCTATTTAGCAGCATTTTTACATTCTATTTTTGTGCAAAAGCTCTGTTCAGCAGAGCTTTTGTGTTTTTATTGACCCCTTTACCCCCTTATTGTACTTTTTGAAGGCTTTCTAAATACTAAAAAAATAAGAGGTATATAACCCGTGAAAAATTATATATTCACAAGTGAATCTGTGTCCGAAGGGCATCCCGATAAAATGGCCGATCAAATTAGCGATGCGGTTTTGGATAAAATTTTAGAACAAGACCCAAAAGGGCGTGTTGCTTGTGAAACACTTTTAACAACAGGTTTAGTTGTCATTGCCGGTGAAATTACAACTTCGGCGCGAGTGAATTTTGCAGAGGTCGCGCGGGAGACAATTAAAAAAATTGGTTATGATCACTCAGACAAAGGCTTTGATTACAAAACATGTGGTGTGACTGTTGCTGTTGGGCAGCAGTCTCCAGATATTTCCATGGGAGTTAAGCAAACAGGTTCTGATGAACAAGGTGCTGGTGATCAGGGTTTGATGTTTGGATATGCTACAAATGAGACTTCTGAATTGATGCCACTCACGTTGTCTATGTCACATAAACTTGTTAAAGATTTGGCAACCATTCGTAAATCAGAAAAAGTGAATTGGCTACGCCCAGATGCAAAGTCTCAGGTTTCAGTTCAGTATGAGAATGGTAAGGCGAAGCGAATTGATACCGTTGTTATTTCAACTCAACATGCAGATCATGTTTCTCTGAAAGAAATTCAAGATTTCATTATGGAAGAATTGATTAAAAAATCCATTCCATCCCAGTGGATCGATAAGAATACTAAATTTCACATCAATCCAACGGGCCGATTTGTAACAGGTGGTCCAATGGGGGATGCGGGTTTGACAGGTCGTAAGATCATCGTTGATACCTATGGCGGTCATGGGGCTCACGGCGGCGGAGCATTCTCTGGCAAAGATCCGACGAAGGTGGATCGTTCGGCAGCCTATGCTGCACGTCACGTTGCAAAAAATATTGTGGCCGCAGGGCTTGCGGAAAAATGTTTATTACAAGTTGCCTATGCCATTGGTGTTGCTGAGCCTGTTAGTATTGCAATCAATGATTTTGGAACCAGCAAAGTGGGTAGTGAAAAACTTATTGAAGCTGTTAAAAAAGTTTGGGATCTGCGCCCAGCGCGAATTGTTAAAGAGTTCGACTTGCTCCGTCCGATTTATTCGGATACGGCAGCGTATGGTCATTTTGGCCGCGAAGAAAAATTGAATGAGGGTTTCTTTAGCTGGGAAAAAGTAAATAAAATCGAGCAACTTAAAGACGCGGTTAAATAGTGGATCCAAGATTTATCCGAAATTTTTCAATCATTGCTCATATTGACCATGGCAAATCAACTTTAGCGGACGGATTGTTGGCGCACACGGGGGCGCTTGCAGATCGCGAGAAAAAAGAACAATTTCTAGATAATATGGAGCTTGAGCGCGAACGCGGAATCACGATCAAAGCTCAAACTGTCTGTTTGACTTACACCTCAGTAAAGGATGGTCAGACATATCAAATTAATTTGATTGATACTCCGGGGCATGTGGACTTTTCCTATGAAGTTTCTCGTTCACTGGCAGCCTGCGAAGGCGCCATTTTAGTTGTTGATGCCGCCCAAGGTGTTGAGGCTCAAACATTAGCTAATGTCTATTTGGCCTTAGAGAACAATCTCGAAATAATACCTGTACTGAATAAAATTGATTTACCTTCTGCAGATCCCGAGGGCGTAAAGAAGCAAATCGAGGACACTGTTGGTCTGGATTGTTCCGAGATCATTCATGCTTCAGCTAAAGAAAAAATTGGAATTGCGGATATTCTTGAGGCCGTGATTGCGAAAGTTCCACCACCAAAAGCAAATCGTGATTTAACACCACGAGGACTTATTTTTGATTCTTGGTTTGATGCCTATCAGGGTGTCGTTGTTTTAGTTCGAATGATGGATGGAATTATCAAGAAAGGCGACCGTATTAAGTTTATGGCCACCGATCGTGATTATGAAGTTCTTCGAATGGGAAAGTATACTCCTTTTCCACTTCCTATTGAGGCTTTGGATTCGGGCGAAGTGGGTTTTATTATTTGTGGAATCAAAGACATTCGTGATGTCAAAGTAGGTGATACCGTGACGTCATCAAAAAATCCGGCAACTATCCCATTGCCAGGTTTTCAAAAAGTAAAACCTATGGTTTTTGCGGGAATCTTCCCAATCGTAGCCAGTGAGTATCAAAATCTAAAAAACGCCTTGGATAAGTTGTGTTTAAATGACTCATCATTGACCTTTGAAGTTGAAAAATCATTGGCTCTTGGTTTTGGTTACCGTTGTGGTTTTCTTGGTTTATTGCATATGGAAATTGTGCAGGAGCGTTTAGAACGTGAATTTAATTTGAGTTTAATTACGACAGCGCCCACAGTTGTTTATCGAATTACAAAAACTGATGGAACAGTTTTGATGTTAGAAAATCCTTCAGGAATGCCAGAGGAAACTCAAATTGCAAAAATGGAAGAGCCTTATGTCAAAGTCACTTTGCACACCCCAACCGAGTATATTGGTGGGTTGTTAAAACTTTGCGAGGACAAGCGTGGTATTCAGGTGCGTATGGATTATGTCACTGACAAAAAAGTAATTATTGAATACAAGTTGCCAATGAATGAAATGGTCATGGATTTCTATGACCGTTTGAAATCTATCACCAAGGGATACGCTTCTCTTGAGTATGAATTTTTGAGTTTTGAGGAAGCGGATTTGGTAAAGCTTGATATTTTGATTAATGGCGAACCCATCGATGCGCTGTCTTTGATTGTTCACACATCAAAGGCTCAAAACCGAGGTCGAGCACTGACTGAAAAAATGAAAGAGCTAATTCCACGGCAGCAGTATCAAGTGGCAATTCAAGCAGCTATTGGAGCAAAAATCATCGCTCGTGAAACTCTTGGAGCTATTAGAAAAGACGTGACCGCCAAATGTTATGGTGGTGACATATCCAGAAAGAGAAAGCTCTTAGAGAAGCAAAAAGAAGGTAAAAAGCGCATGAAGCAGATTGGATCTGTAGATGTGCCACAAGAGGCCTTTCTTGCGATCTTAAAAGTAGAGGAATAAATATGTTTGGATTTGGTGGCCCAAAAAAAGCAAAGTACAACGGCTGGGATTTTTCTAATAAGTTGTTTTGGACTGAGGGTTGGGGCTCTATGGCTTTGGCTGTTCTGGCGGCTCTCACGATACGGTGGTTATTATTAGAGGCCTATGTTATTCCGTCGGGCTCCATGTTCCCGTCGCTTCTTAAGAATGACCATATTTTTGTGAATAAAATCACTTATGGAATTCGGGCACCTTTTAGTGAAAATTGGCTTGTTAAATTTCGAGAACCGCAGCGTGGTGAGATTATTGTGTTTAAGTTCCCTAAAGAAATCGGCACATTTTTTATTAAGCGAATTGTTGGTGTTCCTGGGGATAAGGTTCGTTTCGAGAATGGTGTGCTTTTTGTGAATGATAAACCTCAAGAGAAAGTTGTTCCGACATCATCACGTGATTTTGATTTTCTACATGAAGAAGATTTTAAAAGTGAAGGTGGTCTTCAAGATACAAAATCAAATTATGTGCATTTTACGGAGAAACTCGAAGGTTCGGATCGAATTATTGAGCACAGTATCTTGATGCGCAAGGGTGAGGTCGTTGGATTTCCTGGCGATGGCGAATGGATTGTTCCTGCGGATTCTTTATTTGTTATGGGCGACAACCGTTATAATTCTCATGATTCCAGATTTTGGGGGTTTGTGCCTCAGAAAAATTTATTGGGTAAGGCGAGCTTCATTTGGTTAACATGTGATGACATGTTGCCAGTGGTGTCCGTGCTTTGTAATCCAATATCTATTCGCTGGTCGCGATTATTTAATACCGTACAGCAGTAAACGCGTATGAATTTACTCAGAAAGAAAATCGGCAAGCAAGGGACATGGCCAAAGGCTTTGCTGACATTTCTGACGCCATTGTTTCTTATATTTTTATTTCGTTGGGTCCTCTTTGAACCTTTTGTTATTCCTTCAGAAAGCATGGTTCCGAATCTTTTGGTTCATGATCATATTGTAGTAAAAAAGTATTCTTATGGAATCAAGCCGCCATGGGGAGATGGTTGGATTTGGCGTTACCGAGAGCCTCAACGTGGTGATGTGGTGGTTTTTCGCTTTCCAGAGAATCGAGACGTTTTTTTTATTAAGCGTTTGATTGGTTTGCCTGGTGATGAGTTGATTATCCAAAATGGGCAGATCGCGGTGAATAATAAACCATGGTCTTTGGCGCCATTGTCAGAGAATTCCTATTCGGATGAAACTATTTTTAACTATTATTCGGAATCTTCAGAAGATGTGACATCACACACTATTCGTCTTTTTAAGACCTATGAGCATTTGGGTTCAGAAGAAAAAAAAATCACAGTCCCGCAAAATTCATATTTTGTGATGGGTGACAATCGAGATCAGTCTCAGGATTCGCGATTCTGGGGATTTGTTCCTGCTGAGTTATTGGTTGGCCAAGCATCTCGAGTTTGGATGAGTTGTGAAGAGACTCTGGCATCAGCGCCATTTATCTGCGATCCTTTCCGCTTGCGTTCAGATCGTTTTTTTAAGACCATTAAGTAATGAAGGCCAAGTCCAATATACTCTGGATTGGGATTGCTTTGGTTGCAGCACTGTTTTGTCGCACCTTTTTGATCTCTGTTTATAAAATTCCTACGGTTTCAATGGCGCCGACGTTTTGGCCAGGCGATTTTATTGTTTCCTCGCAAATTGCCTATGGGCTTCGTCTTCCTTGGAGCAATACAAGTTATTTTCAATCCACGCCCAAGACAGGCGATTTAGTGGTTTTTCAGTTTACAGCTCCGCAGGCCATTTCTAAGGTGGGGGCTCAATATGTTAAACGTATTGTAGCGCTTGGTGGGGACGAGATTGAAATTCAAAATGGTCACATGATTTTAAATGGAAAACCATGCAGTTACACAAAAGTTGACCGTCAATTGTCAGTGGATACATTCCAGGTGTTTAATGAAGAGTGTGATGGTTCTGCTCGAGAAATAATCTTGAGTAGTCGCCCTGATAAGCAAGGAGCCTTGTCTACCTTTGCTCGAATGAAGGTACCTCTCAATGAAGTGTTTGTTCTTGGGGACAACAGAGACACCAGTGATGACTCTAGAGATTTGGGCACAGTCCCTGTTGATCAAATTGCAAGCAAAGTGTCCTCAATTTGGTTGTCCTATGGTTCAACGCAAGATTTCATTTCTGGGTCAAATGTGATTCGCTGGAATCGAATTTTGACAAAGCCTCGGTAGAGTTGTTAGCCTTACTATCAATGCCTACGAGCAAAAGCTCTTTGATCAATTTATCTCAACTATCTATTCATAAAATCGAACTTCTATTTGAAAAATCTTTAAAGTTAAAAGCCAATAAATCAGAGGTATTATCTCAAGCCAGATTTCGAGGCCAAACAGCTGCGCTATTATTTTTTGAGCCGAGCACGCGAACACGATTTAGTTTTGAATCAGCGTGTGCACGAGCCGGAGTTCATCCCATGGTTTTAGATGGTGGAGTTGGAACAAGTCTCGAAAAAGGTGAAACAATCACGGACACTATTTTGAATATCGAGGCCATGCGGCCTCTTTTTTTTATCATCCGGTGTGATAATAATTTAGACTTAGAAATAGTAGCTTCAACAGTATCCGTTCCGGTCATCAATGCCGGGTGGGGATTGCGCGGTCATCCGACTCAGGCCCTGCTGGACTGTCTGAGCTTATTTGAAAAGTGGCAGAATTTTCAGGAAAAGAAGATTCTATTTATTGGCGATGTCCGTCATTCGCGAGTAGTGGCATCCCACTTTGAGTTGGCTCAAATATTAGGATATAAAATTGGAATCTGTGCACCGACAGCATTTCTTCCGACTGTGACCATGCCATTAAGCTTTACTCATTTTCAAAACTTATCCCAGGGTCTAGAGTGGGCGGATGCTGTCATGGCCTTACGGGTTCAAAAAGAACGACATGATGGCAGTATTTTTAATGTCGATGAGTATCGAAAAAATTATGGACTGAATCCGAATCATTTGAAACACCTTCGAAAAAACGTTTGGATTATGCATCCGGGTCCTATTAATTATGGAATTGAGATGGAGCAAAGTGTTTTGGCGGATAAGCGGTCATTGGTCTTAAAACAAGTCGAGAATGGTGTTTTTCTCCGAGAAGCCATTATCCGAAATTTACTTGAGGAATAGAAATGAAAACTTTTTTGGTATTACAAGATGGAGAAATTTTTGAAGGACAAGGGCTTGTGGCTCAAAATCCGTTTCCAGAAAAAGCAGGTGAAGTCGTTTTCAATACGGCCCACTCAGGATATGAAGAAATTGCAAGTGACCCTTCCTATTTTTCACAAATTGTCGTGATGACGGCTCCAATGATGGGTAACTACGCCGTCAATAAAAAATCATGGGAATCCAAGCAGATTTGGATTCAAGGTTTTGTATGCGTGCAAATGCAATCCAGTGAGCGCGAAAGTTCCTGGTCCAAATGTCTCATTGAAAATCAAGTCCCCGTGATGACTGAGGTGGATACGCGTCGTTTGGTCTTGAAGCTTCGGAATCAAGGGACTCCTTGGGGAGCGATTGTTCAAGCACCCACATCGGAACTGGCCAAGACAAAAGCATTCGCTCTGATTGAAAAGCAAAAAAATATTGAATCCGATTGGGTTCACTTGTGTTCCCGCCAGAAAATTGAAGATCACTCGGGGCAAAATCCCAAAGGTCCGCGAATTGCTGTTCTGGATTTTGGCGCCAAAGAAAATATTCTTCGAGAACTTCGGTATCGAAGCTCAGCTATTAGAATATTTCCCAGTCGTACTGAGGCCTCAGTGATTCAAGATTGGAAACCAGATTCATTGATGTTAACTAATGGCCCCGGCGATCCTGCAGCTGTTCAGAAAGCGCCAGAAACTATTCGATATTTCATTGGTAAGATTCCAATTTTTGGGATCTGCATGGGGCATCAGGTCTTGGCTTTGGCGTTGGGTGCAAAAACATACAAGTTAAAATTTGGTCATCGTGGTGCAAATCATCCCATTCGTGACGAGATTTTAAATAAAATTTATATATCTAGTCAGAATCATGGTTACGCTGTTGTCGCAGAATCATTACCAAAAGATATTCAAGTCACCCATCATAATTTGAATGATGGAACCGTTGCGGGTTTTTATTCGAAGCGGTTAAATTTATTGGGAATTCAGTATCATCCAGAAAGTCACCCTGGCCCTCATGAGGCCTCGCAACTTTTTGATTTTTTTATTCAGAATATGCATCAAAATCAAGTATCCACAGATCAACCAAAGACTGCAGGCACATTATGTTAACATGGCAGCAATTTCAGTCCAGTATGCAAAAGCTAATTGGGCACTACACTTCAGAAGCTTTCATAGATGAATTGACTCAGGCAAAAAAAGAATTTTTTGGAAATACAGGGTCCCTGGACGAGAATAAGCCCCATTATAATTTACGTATGCATCAATTTTATGAGTGGTACTTCCTAACTCGCCCGCTGAAGAGTTATATGAAAACTCCCTTAGAAGTGTGTACTTTGCATCGGGAGTTGAGATTATCACCTGAAGATGAGCAAGTGATCGAAATATTACGAGATCATCGCCATTCCATATTTGAATTTCTAAAAGTGAAAAAAGACGAAGTCTTTCTGAAAGATCTTTTTAAAAATGAAAAAATCACGGTTCATCATACGGATCTTATTTTTGGTTTTGATACCAAAGAGTTTTTTGAAGCCCGGCTTGTTAAAATTGATAAAAATTTTTACTTTTTAAAAAGTTTTTGTTTTCATCCGGAATCGGCGCAGAAATTTATTTCTGCAGAGGTCAAAGTTCATCAAAAGAATCGAGATTTAAATCTCGAGACATTTCTTTTGCGATTAAACAAAATGCGCTACAAATTCGAACAGTACAAACACGTGAAGCCTGAGTTGATTTATACAAATGACAACAGACTAGGATTGTAACATGCCAAAAAACCAAAGTATAAAAAGAATTTTGATTATCGGAAGTGGACCGATTCAAATCGGACAGGCTTGCGAATTCGACTACTCAGGGACTCAGGCTTGCAAGGCATTGATGAAAGAGGGCTTTGAAGTTATTTTGGTGAATTCAAATCCCGCAACAATTATGACCGATCCTGAGATCGCCACGCGCACTTATATTGAACCACTCAAAGTTCAATACTTAGAAAAAATAATTGAAATCGAAAAACCTCAGGCTGTGATTCCAACATTAGGCGGGCAAACCGCTCTTAATTTGGCGCTCGAACTGGATCGTCTTGGAATTTTAAAAAAGCACAATGTGCAAATGTTGGGGGCGACTCCAGCGGTTATTGAAGCCGCGGAAGATCGTGAAAAGTTTCGTTCGATTTTAGATGAATTGGGTGCCAAGTATCCTCAAAGTGAAATGGTTAAAAATTTTGAACATGGTTTGCTGGCTGCGGATCGCTTGGGTTATCCTATTATACTCCGCCCAAATTATACTTTAGGTGGTGGTGGAGGTGGCGTTGCTTATTCCCCAGAAGAGTACAAAAGAATGCTTGTGCAGGCTTTGCACGAAAGTCCCACATCTGAAGTTTTAGTTGAAGAAAGTATTTTGGGATGGAAAGAGTTTGAATTGGAAGTGATGCGAGATGCATCAGGGACTTTTGTTGTTGTTTGTTCCATCGAGAATTTTGATCCTTGTGGCGTCCATACGGGCGACAGTATCACCGTGGCTCCTCAACAAACCCTAACTGATGATCAGTACCAAGATATGCGAGACGAGGCTTGTCGAATTATCAGCCGAGTTGGAGTTCAGACAGGCGGAGCAAATATTCAATTTGCAGTTCATCCAACAACGCATGAGCGGGTTGTTATTGAAATGAATCCGCGCGTTTCAAGATCTTCGGCTTTGGCCAGTAAGGCTACGGGATTTCCTATCGCAAAGATTGCGGCCCTGCTGGCCGTGGGCTATTTATTAGATGAATTGAAGAATGATATCACGAAAGTCACTCCAACATGTTATGAACCTGCATTAGATTATGTGGTCACAAAAATTCCACGTTTTGCTTTTGAAAAGTTTCAAGGTTCAAAAGATATTCTTTCAACACAAATGAAAAGTGTTGGTGAAGTGATGTCCATGGGACGAACCTTTCAAGAATCCCTGATGAAAGCCCTTGCTGCATTGGAAATGAATTCAGAAGGAATTCCAGATATTCATTTCAATTTAGAAAAAATGTCATATCCTAATAGCCAGCGTATTTGGCATATTTTTCAAGCCATGCGCCACGCTATTCCAATGACTCAAATTCAGGAATTAACAAAAATAGATCCGTGGTTTTTAGAGCAAATTGCAGAGTTGGTAAAATTTGAAAATAAATTAAAAACAAGTCCTCTGGAGTTGCCGTTACTGACTCGCGCCAAAAAGTTTGGTTTCACAGATGCCAGAATTGGAAAACTTAAAAATCTAACAGCAAAGAGCGTGCGAGATTTGCGACATACTCATCATCTGAGACCGTCTTATTTGCAAGTGGACACCTGTGCTGGTGAGTTTTTGTCTTCAACGCCTTATTTTTATTCGACTTACTGGAGCAGGGCTGAAAAAACTCAACCACCCCAAAATATTGTGGCTGTGATCGGCAGTGGACCAAATCGCATTGGCCAAGGCATTGAATTTGATTACTCGTGTGTTCGTGGTGTTCAGGCGTTGCAAAAATTGAATTACGCTGTAGCCATGCTCAATTCAAATCCAGAAACAGTATCGACGGATTATGATACCTCAGACTATTTATTCTTTGAGCCACTCACTGAAGAGTGTGTGCTTGAAGTTTTTGATTTCATTCAGCCAAAAGGATTCATTGCACAGCTTGGTGGACAGACGCCCATTAGTTTAGCGCACGGTCTGGTACAGAATGGATACAAATTATTAGGATCTTCACTAGAATCCCTAGATCAGGCTGAAGACCGCAAACAGTTTGCAGAGATTTGTCGTGGGCTGAATTTGATGATACCTCAATCAACAATGGTTGGTGGTCTTGAAGAGGCTTTGGCTTGTGAAAAATCAATAGGCTATCCTATGATTTGTCGCCCAAGTTATGTCTTAGGCGGGCGTCGCATGGAAGTTATCGAGAATCAGGGCGAACTGATTTCATACTTCCAGCGGCATCAAGATTTTATTAGTTCTTCGAACCCGTGTTTGATGGATCAGTTTTTAACTGGTGCTCTTGAAGTGGATGTAGATCTTGTCAGGGGTTTGGAATGGACAGTCATGGGTGGAATTGTCGAGCATATCGAGGTTGCCGGAGTTCATTCTGGTGACAGTATGGGTGTTGTTCCACCGCAACGGTTAAAACCAGAGACCTTACTTAAGATTGAAGAGATGAGTCGACGTTTGGCAGACAGATTAGATGTCAAAGGTCACTTGAATTTACAACTAGCGGTCAAAGACGATGTTATTTTTATTCTTGAAGCCAATCCGCGAAGTTCGCGATCAGTTCCATTTTTAGCAAAAGCCACGGGAATTCCACTGATTGATTTAGGAATTGCAGCCCAGTTGGGTTTAAAGTTGTCCATAGAAGAGCAGAATAAGTATCAATGGCGTAATCTTAGCAAAATTTGTGTCAAAGGTGTTGTCTTTCCATTCAAAAAATTTACAGACAGTGATTCTATTCTGGGGCCAGAAATGAAATCGACCGGTGAAAGTATGGGGCGAGCCAGCACTTATTCAGAGGCTTTGGTGAAGGCATTTTTATCAAGCTCCATCACACTTCCGGCTCAAGGCGAGGTTTTTTTGTCGCTTCGTGATAAGGATAAAGTTCCACTGCTGCCAATACTTAAAAATTTGAAAATGATGGGGTATCAATTTTCTGCAACGCGGGGAACCGCGGACTATCTTAAAACAGAAGGTATCGATTGTTTGATGCTGAACAAAGTCCACGAGGGGCGACCACATTGTGTTGATCGAATTCGTTCCGGCGAGGTTCAGTTTGTGGTTAATACGACTGAAGGGCGTCACGCCATCGAGGCCAGTTTCGATATTCGAAGAGCGTGTACGGACTACAGTATTCCCTGTCTAACCGAAAGCGACGCGGCTCAAGCATTTGTACTTGCCCTTGAAAAATCTAAGACTGGACGAATTGAAGTATCTCATTTAGCCTAATTTCATCAAGGATGAAGATGGTGCCACGTGAGAGATGAATTTTATTTATGAAAATTTTAGAAGTGATTCATTTGAAAAAATCATTTCGCTCTGATTTTTATAAACCTGCTCAGCAGGTTTTAAAGGATATTTCATTTTCTGTAGAAAAGGGTCAGTTTGTTGGATTCATTGGGCCCAACGGCGCGGGAAAAACAACCACTTTAAAATGTGCCTTAGAGTTTATTTTTCCAGATAGTGGCGAAGTGCGTTTTTTTGATGAAAAGTTTGCACTTCATCACAGACAAAAGATTGGATTCCTTCCCGAGCGGCCATTTTTTCAAGAATTTCTAACGGGAATTGAATTTTTAAATCTCCATTGGAGTCTTTCACAACAGCCTGCGGAAAACTTTAAGAATCGATCCATGGAAGTGCTCGAGCAGGTGAAGCTCACCCACGCCAAGGATAAAAAATTAAAGGATTACTCAAAAGGAATGCTTCAGCGTATAGGGATTGCGCAGGCGCTTATTACAGAGCCTGAACTTTTAATATTTGATGAGCCGATGTCAGGTCTAGATCCAGATGGACGAATTCTTATTAAACAGATTTTGTTAGGATTAAAAGAACAAAAGAAAACAATTCTGATGAGCAGCCATTTGCTTGAAGATGTCGAAGAGCTTTGTAGTCAAATTATTATCGTGCATGCCGGACAGATTGTATATTCTGGCCCCCTTGCTGAGTTTACAAAAAATTTTAAAACACTTGAGGCCGCTTACAGGCAGTTTAAGATTGATTTGAATATGGAGATCAACACATGAATCTTCGCTCCATAGCGACATTATCATGGTTGGGAACTCAAGAGTGGATTCGACTTAAGTTTTTCAACATCGTGGTTTTTATGAGTGTTTTATTTTTAGGATTTAGTTATCTCCTCAGTACGCTGACATTCGCTGTTCAAGAGCGTCTCTTGTTTGATTTTGGTTTGGCGGGCCTTGAAATTGGGTTGCTATTTATCTCGGCGATGATTGGCTCTTACGCCATCCAGCGAGAGATTGATCGCAAAACATTATTTGTCTTACTCGTCAGACCGATTCCGCGGTGGCATATTGTAGCTGGTGCTTTTGGGGCTATTATTATTCTGAGTTTTATTTTTACATTAGGATTTAGTGTGAGCCTATTGTTAGCTTCGGGTCATTGGTCTTTTGTGAACCACTTAATAATTATTGTTCTATCTTCATTTTTTAAATCTCTGGTTATTTCAGGATTTGCTTTGGCGATGGGCCTTTTAGTCCGACCTATATTGTCTTTAGGGATGACCTTTTGTTATTGGTTTTTGTGTTATTCAGTCCCAGATATTGAATTTTTTGTGAAAAAGCTCAATTCTGAAAATTTAGATCGTGCCGTTAAAATCTTAGATGTGGTGACTCCGCAGTTTTATCGTTTTAATTGGAAGGCTTTTTATTTCATAGAAAATAGTCCTCAGGTTAGCGAAATAGCGTGGGTCATTTTTTACTGTATTGGATGGTCCAGTCTGTGGTTATTTGTGGCGGCACTGATTTTTAGAAGGAAGGAAATTGTCTAATCTTTTTTACTTTGAAATCTGTTTTGCGTTTCTGTTTGGAGCTATTTTTGGAAGTTTTTCGAATGTTTTAATTTATCGAATTCCCGCCGGTGAATCTATTTTAGGACGAAGTCGCTGCCAGACATGTCTTAAAACAATTCCTTGGTTTCAGAATATCCCCATTTTTTCTTACTTTTTTTTACAAGGGCGATGCGGTCAGTGCCAAGCTCCTATTTCAAAACGTTATCCGCTTGTTGAATTGATCATGGGTTTGCTTTTTGCGGCGGTGGTTTATGTCTATGGTGTCACATGGTTGACCTTTGAATACTTTATTCTGGTTTTTGGATTGGTCACCGCCAGCTTTATCGATTTGGATCATATGATTTTACCGGATGAAATCACACTGGGTGGAATTGTTATTGGTCTTCTCGGGGCGGCCATAAACCCTGAACGCGAATTTTTAGAATCTTTTTTGGGAGTTTTATTTGGTGGTGGAATTCTTTGGCTGGTGGCTTATGTCTACTTTGTATTTACGGGTCGAGATGGTCTAGGTGGCGGCGACATTAAATTACTGGCTTGGTTGGGGGCCCTCTTAGGGTGGAAGGCTATACCATTTGTGATTCTGTCCTCGTCCATTGTTGGCAGCGTTGTTGGTCTGATTGTTTCTCGTAAGAACGAGGATGGCTTAAAGACCATGATTCCCTTTGGCCCCTTTCTAGCTATGGGGGCCATGCTTTACTTGCTTGGACTTAAGTCTGTGGGGATTTGGTATATAGATTTGTTCTTTCCACAAATTCCCTAGTGCTTATTGGATTTTAAGTTCAATTTAATTTCAGGTCTTCTGGACTTCGGTAGGCCTTCTCTTTGACAGACCTTCGGCCCAGATCTCATAATGAAATCGGGGAGTTGAATCTCATCATGTTTTTTTCATCAAAGAAGATTTTGGGCCTAGATATTGGGTCCAGTTCCATTAAGCTTGCAGAATTGACGCTCACGAATACGGGAGCGACGATCGATAATTTTGCATTCATTCAAAGCCCCCCATCAGCTCTGAGTAATGGTGAGATCACTGATCCATTGCTTGTGGCTGAATCGATTAAATCCATTTACAAAGAAAAAGGCTTTAAGAATAAGCAAACCTGCATTGGATTATCGGGAACGGCAGTTATCGTAAAGAAAATTTCAATGCCTGAGGTCGATAGCAAAAATATATTGGAGCAGGTTCGCTATGAAGCAGCTCAGTATTTACCATTTGATATCAGTCAGGTCACAATTGATTACCATAAGCTTTCTTTTAAATCAGGATCTCCAGAAAATATGGATTTACTGATCGTTGCAGCGCAAAATGAATTTATTCTCAATTATTTGCAATCTGTACAGCAGGCGGGTCTTAAGCCTGCTATTCTTGATGTGAATAGTTTGGCGCTGGCGAATGTTTTCGAAATTAATTATGGTAAAACCTCTGAGCCCATTGCCGTATTTAACTTTGGCTCCACTTTGACAAATTTTTTAGTTCTCTACCAAGGTGAAGTTATTTTTTCGCGCGATATTCCTGTTGGTGGATTTCATTTCACGAATGAGATCTGTAAAAACATGGGGGTTACCTTTGACGAGGCCGAATCATTAAAGATCACTCAAAGTCAGCAAGAAGCTCCCGAAGAAACTCGAACGTTTATGAATATCGCGTTGGATTATGTCACCGAAGAAATTCGAAATAGCATTGATTTTTATGCGGCCACTTCGAATGGACTTTCCATTGCCAGGGCCTACCACACAGGAGGGGCCAGTTTGACGGCTGGTCTTATTGATCATTTATCAGATTCTTTAAAATTGTCTTTTGAGCCTTTAAATCCATTTATTAATATTCATCCTAGAAACAGCTCCCTCTCGGGGACTTATATGCAGCAAGTGGCACCATTTGTGTCGGTGGTCTTTGGATTGGCTCTTCGTAAAATGGGTGAAAAATGATTCGTATTAATCTCTTGAAATCATTTTCTACGGGAGGGGAGCAGACTGATGACATTCAGTATGTCCAATCTGATGAAAGAAGAGAGATCTATCTTGAGTTTTCAAAACGATTTATTGCTTTTATTATTGGACCATTGGGGCTTTATTTCTACGAGAGTTCAAGTATTCCACAGCTTCAAGCTCAGATTGCACAAAAACAACAAGTTTTAGAAGATCTTCGTTTGTTCAACAGCAAGAAAAAAAATCTGGCTGAAGAAATCCGACGGTACGAGCAAGATCAGGTCCGATTGAATGATCAAATGGGATTTATGCGAAAGATTTCAGACGAAAAAGCCAATGAGCATAAACTATTTTCGTACTTGCAAGAGTTCACTCCCGAGAGTGTTTGGATCAATAAGTTAGAACTTCGCGGGACAGAGTTATCCATCAGTGCTGAGGGTGATGTTTCTCAGGACATTACGAAGTTTTTAGAAAATTTATCCAACGCACAATTTTTATCAGCGGTGTCTCCAACAAATCAAGAAATTCGACCTAATGTAATTGCCAGCGGAGTCACCACGACATTGTTTAATGTAAAAGCCAACTTTGTCACAGGATCGGGGGCTCAATGAAGTACCTGAGAATAGTTGCGCAACTTCAGGCTGCAAAAGTGCTTTTTGTATCACTCGTTATCACAGCGCTTTATTATATGATGTATTTTAATTCTGGAGAAACGCTTCAAACTGAATTCAGTAACCTGAAGGCACAGCAAGCCGCTGAGGAAGCAAAGAAAAAAGATACCGAAGTCACTATCCGTCGCGAGGACGAGATGCGGGCTAACTTAGCTGCACTTGCGCGTGATTTACAAGTTGTGAAGGCCAAGCTTCCAAACGAACTTTTGGATACTGAAATGATTGGACTTGTGAATGTGGCTGCAAACAAAGCCGGAATTACTATCACATCATTATCTCGAAAAAAAGATGCAACAAGAAAAGATTCCAATATGGTTGGTTCAGAGAGTGTCGAAGAGGTTGTATTCGATCTTTCTATGGATGGTCCATTTAATCGATTCGTGCAGTTTATTGAGAATCTTGCTAATGAAGAAAAAATCATTAAGATCCGCAACTTCACAATTGATCGAGATCCATCGCAGATAATGGATCCTCAAATAAAATTTCGAGGCGAAGTGATCGGTTTCAAACAGGCTCAGGTGGCAAAATGAAGCAGTGGCTTTTTGCTCTTCTTTTTTGTCTGAATGTTCCACCGTTGCTTGCACAAGAGGGGGAACCTCAAGCAGAGAAAACAGTACCCCCGCCTCAGGCTGAGGTTTCGCAGAGTGTAACGCCTCCACATCAAGGCGCGATTCCAGCGGATGCATTTAAGCGAGATCCTTTTCGTCTTCCTCAGTACCTGATTGATAAGCTCTCTGCTAAACCACTCGCTGAAGCAGCAAATACCATTGATGATACGGTCGAGCCAATACGACGATGGGCAGTGACTGACTACACTTTGGTGGGAATCATTTGGGATGTGAAAAATCCAAAGGCACTCATTCGGGACAAGCAAAATGGGGTTCATGTCATTAAGATAAATGATAGAGTTGGTAATAAAGAAGGACGAGTGAAATCGGTTCGAGAGGGTTCAGTTATCGTTTTAGAAAATGATACACCCAAAGTGATTCGATTGAAAAAATAGTTCGAGTTTATCAGTCAAGGAGGATTGATGAAGACATTAAAATGGGGTTTGTTTTATTCAGCTATCGTAGTGGTGTTTTTTTCTTGTACAGCTAAAAACAAATCGGTCGATGAGAATGAATTTTCAATTGATTCAGAAATTGCATCGGCAGAGTCTGATTTATCTTTGAGTGAAGCGGATGAATTCGCAGAGTTTGACGAAAGCGAATCCGCACCTGCGGAATCGGCTGATGCAAGCGCCTCCAACGAGAGTGCTCTTGAAAATGAATTGGATTCTATAGCGGCAGCTGAAACGCCTGCTGCCGAGCCTCCTCCGCCAGAGCCGATTGCGGAAGCGCCACCAATGGAAACCTCACCAAGCATGGATATTCCAGCTCCGGAGGTCGCTGCAGATGTTGCTCCGCCTGCCGAAGCGTTAGACCCATCTGTTGCCGAAACCTCTTCGACGACGATTGGAGAAATCAGTTCACTGCAGTACCAAGGAAATCAAAGTGGAGGAACAGTTGTGATCAACTCAACTCAGCCAATACAGTTTACGACTCGAATGAATTCAGCCACAAATCAATTGGTGGTTGAAGTTCAAAATTCGATAGTTCCTTCCAAGCTAAAGCGCAGTTTGAATACAAAAGATATGGCATCATCGATTGGCTCTGTGGATATTTATCAAAAATCAAAATCAAAAGTGGCTCGATTTGTTATCCAATTGCGACCTGGTTCACCAGAACCATTAGTCCAGCCGGAAGGGAATTCTCTATTGATTGTTGGATCTGGAAATCCATCGTACGCAGGAGCAAGTTCGTCCGGATCTGTATCGGACACAGGAGGGAGCTCAGAGTCACAACAGACGTCAACGGAATCGGAGCCGATGGCAGCTCAAGTTCATGATGTGAATGCTGATTTAACATCTGCAGGTATTATGGATTCACAAAGTCTCGAAGACTTTATGGCCAGCAATAATAAATTTTATGGAAAGAAAATTTCGATTGAAGCCGTCAAGCTTGATATCAATGAGGCCTTTAAATTTATTTCGGATGAAAGCGGAGTGAATTTAATAGTGGATGAAGATGTGACGGGAGATGTGACTCTCAAGCTCCGTCAAGTTCCTTGGGATCAGGCGTTTGTTCTTATTTTGAAAACTAAAAAATTAGGGTACAAGCGACAGGGAAATGTGATTCGAGTGGGCTCTATTGCGACTCTGACACGTGAAGAAGAAGAAGCTATTAAACTAAAAGACTCCAAGCTCAGCAGTGAGCCTCTTATGGTCAGACGGTTTTTCATTGGCTATGCGGATATTACTGAGCTCGAAAAAAAGATCAAAGAATTCATTGCCAATACAACAATATCAGCCACCGGGCAAATTTCTCAGGCCCTATCGCGTGGAAAAGTGATTTCGGATCTCAGAACAAGTTCATTGATCGTGACCGAGACCAATACAAATATGGCAAAAGTTGAAAAACTGATTGCGGCATTGGATTCTCAACCTCAGCAAGTTTTAATCGAAGGTAAAGTGGTCGAGGCTCAAGAGAAGTTCGTCCATTCCATGGGTGTCAGTTGGGGTACTCCAGCTTTGGGTGCTGCTGATGGCGCCCCAACTGGAAATGTCATCCGTCCGTCTCTCAGTTTTCTCTCTGGAATGAGCAGCACTATTTTTAATCCAGTTGTCGGTATCGGTAGTGTCGGTCGCCCCGGAGATTTAGGTAATTTGACAGCACAACTCTCTTTGGGTGAAAAAGAAGATAAGTTGCGCGTGTTATCGGCGCCTCGGATTTCAGTACTGACAAACCAACGCGCCACAATTGCTCAGACGGTGAATGTTTCGATTATTCGTTCAACAACAGTCAGCCCAGACACAGGAGCCATCACGTCCACCATGGAATCATTGCCAGTCGGAGTCAGTCTAGAAGTGACTCCTCAGGTGTCCAATGAAGGAACTGTTGTTATGGATCTGGCGATTGAGCGTTCATTTCCTGGTTCAACGACATCGGCTGAAATTGAAAAACGAAATGCAAAAACAAAAGTGATCGTTCGTAGCGGTCAAACAGCGGTTATTGGGGGAATCTTTCAAGCTGACGCATTTGAGTCAACAGCAGGGATTCCGTTTTTCAAAGATATCCCCATTTTTGGAACTTTATTTCGAGGTCAGACAAAGACGAAGAATAAGAATGAACTTGTTATTTTTGTCACTCCACGAATTCTGAAACCGGTATTGGGTGACCCTGCGGCCACCTCAACAATAGAATGATCTAAATGATTTGAGCTGTCAAAAACTGACAGCTCTCAGCGCGCATATTGCTGTAGGAATAAAGGGTATTCGAAGCCATTTCCAACTTATCTCCAGCACGCAAGACAAATTGGTTTCCAGATAAATTAAAAATAAGCTCGCCAACGAGCACTTGAATAATTTCGCGCATATTTGTGCGTAAGTTCGCCATTTTTTTTCCAGATTCAACAGTCACCTCAGTGCCATCCAGCCCTTCAGCCTGAAAGAGCTGATGAATAATTTCTTTTTTCGGGTCCAACTGTGCTGTCCAACGGGTAATTTTCATAAAAATGTCCTCTTGTCCTACTTTGAGACAAAAATAATTTAAAGTCACCACTGCAAATCGTCGATAAAAAACTATCGGAGGCACCTTGAAGAAACAAAACGAAGCCGCATCTTCTCAGAGTATGAATGAAATATTGAATTTCCTAGAGAAAAAGGCGCAATACAAATTTACTTTTGCCGACGACATTCTCGAGATAAAACAAGTTGAAGATCAAAAAAATTTGAAAATCAAAAAAGATGAAATCGAAAAAGTTTTATCACGGCAGGATTTGGATGGATCACCATTCTTACAAATCAATTTCAGTTCCGGAGCGAAAATTCTTGTGACTCATTCGCTGATTGGATTCAAACCTCATGAGATAATGGGCTTTGATGCGACCAGAATCCCTCGAGTTGTAACAACGGTTGATCTAAAAAGTGTTTCAAATGCCATCGAGCAGCTCTTTGATAGTGATGAAGCGCCTGATTCTAAGGCAGAAATCGAAGTTTTGAAAAAAGTTTATCAAAGTATTATGATCGGAGCCGAGAATATTGGGTTCCAAATGTCTGCAGAAAAGAAATGGTTTTCCAGCATTATGCTCAACGCATCAGCATTTGCTGCTTAATTTTAGATACTTTTGACATGCAAGTGACTTAACATTCAGCGGTTATAAGAAAAATTAAATATTCCATTGACGTAATTTTTAAAAAAGACAATAAATCTCGAACAAATATTTTTTGGGGGCATAGCTCAGCTGGGAGAGCATCTGATTTGCATTCAGAAGGTCGCAGGTTCGATCCCTGTTGCCTCCACCAAACTTTAGTCAGACTTTTAAAAATTATTTAAAATAATTTAAAAAAAGGGTTGACCGGGGAAATCGGTTTGTATAGAACAGACTTCCTTACTTAGGTTCTTTGAAAACTGAATAGCTTAAAAGATTTTGGAATTAAAGTCGTAGAACTTAATTGTATCTACGCAAATTTAAACAAAATAGAGTATTATTAAACTTTTTTAGTTTTATAACTGGAGAGTTTGATTCTGGCTCAGAACAAACGCTGGCGGCGTGCCTAATACATGCAAGTCAAACGGGTAGCAATACTAGTGGCGCACGGGTGAGGAATACATGGGTAATCTGCCCTCGAGTTGGGGATAACCAGTCGAAAGATTGGCTAATACCGGATAAGACCACAACATCTGCGGATGAAGGGGTTAAAGGTTTTTCGCTTGAGGATGAGCCCATGTGGGATTAGCTAGTTGGTGAGGTAATGGCTCACCAAGGCGACGATCCCTAGCTGGTCTTAGAGGATGATCAGCCACACTGGAACTGAGACACGGTCCAGACTCCTACGGGAGGCAGCAGTAGGGAATATTGCACAATGGGGGAAACCCTGATGCAGCGACGCCGCGTGAGTGATGAAGGCCTTCGGGTCGTAAAGCTCTGTCGTATGGGAATAACATAATGAATGTACCATGCAAGAAAGGATCGGCTAACTTCGTGCCAGCAGCCGCGGTAAGACGAGGGATCCTAGCGTTGTTCGGAATCATTGGGCGTAAAGCGGGTGTAGGCGGACTTATAAGTCAGGTGTGAAATCCCAGGGCTCAACCCTGGAAGTGCATTTGATACTGTAAGTCTTGAATGTGGTAGAGGTTACTGGAATTGCTGGTGTAGTGGTGAAATACGTAGATATCAGCAGGAACACCGGAGGCGAAGGCGGGTAACTGGGCCAACATTGACGCTGAGACCCGAAAGCGTGGGGATCAAACAGGATTAGATACCCTGGTAGTCCACGCCGTAAACGATGGATACTTGTTGTTAGAGGTATTGACCCCTCTAGTGACGTAGCTAACGCGTTAAGTATCCCGCCTGGGGAGTACGGTCGCAAGATTAAAACTCAAAGAAATTGACGGGGGCCCGCACAAGCGGTGGAGCATGTGGTTTAATTCGATGCAACGCGAAGAACCTTACCTGGGCTTGACATGAATTGGAAGAGTGGCAGAGATGTCCTCGCTCGCAAGAGTCGGTTCACAGGTGCTGCATGGCTGTCGTCAGCTCGTGTCGTGAGATGTTGGGTTAAGTCCCGCAACGAGCGCAACCCTTACCTTTAGTTGCCAGCATTTAGTTGGGCACTCTAATGGGACTGCCTGCGTTAAGCAGGAGGAAGGTGGGGATGACGTCAAGTCCTCATGGCCCTTATGTCCAGGGCTACACACGTGCTACAATGGTGGTCACAGAGGGAAGCCAAACCGCAAGGTGGAGCAAATCCCTTAAAAGCCATCTAAGTTCAGATTGGTCTCTGCAACTCGAGACCATGAAGTTGGAATCGCTAGTAATCGCGGATCAGAATGCCGCGGTGAATACGTTCCCGGGCCTTGTACACACCGCCCGTCACACCATGAAAGTTGGTCGTACCAGAAGTCGCTGTGCTAACCGCAAGGAGGTAGGCGCCCAAGGTATGGTCGATGATTGGGGTGAAGTCGTAACAAGGTAGCCGTAGGGGAACCTGCGGCTGGATCACCTCCTTTCTAAGGATTAACAGTTTGAAACCTCGAGTTTCACTGTTCCTAGGTCAGTTCCAAAATCTTTTTTAGCTATTTAGTTTTGAAGGAACTATAGGTTTGGGCCTGTAGCTCAGTTGGTTAGAGCACACGCTTGATAAGCGTGGGGTCGGATGTTCAAGTCATCCCAGGCCCACCAACTCAAAGTTTATAGTTTATTATTTGTTATAGTTTTTTTATGTTTTTGGTTCTTTGAAATTCGAATAGATTGATTGTTTTAATTGATTTTTAGCGATTAATAGAATCTCATTTTTTAAAGCTACAAAGGGTATACGGTGAATGCCTTGGCACTTAAAGGCGATGAAAGACGTGGTAAGCTGCGATAAGCTTCGGGGAGTGGCACACACACTTTGATCCGGAGATTTCTGAATGGGGAAACCCACCTTAACTGGTATTTTACACCCAATTCATAAGTGTAAAAAGCAAACGTCGGGAAGTGAAACATCTCAGTACCGACAGGAAAGTAAATCAAACGAGATTTCCCTAGTAGTGGCGAGCGAACGGGAATCAGCCCAAACCTAGGTCATTTTTGACTTAGGGGTTGTGGGACCTCAATATGAGACTGAATGCATTAGATGAATAAGCTGGAAAGCTTAGCGATAGAGGGTGATAGCCCCGTAATTTAAAGTGCAAACAGCTCTAGAGGTATCCCGAGTACCACCGGACACGTGAAATCCGCTGGGAATCTGGGGGGACCACCCTCCAAGGCTAAATACTAATAAGTGACCGATAGAGGACAAGTACCGTGAGGGAAAGGTGAAAAGAACCCCGAGAGGGGAGTGAAATAGAACCTGAAACCGTATATCTACAAGCAGTAGAAGACCTTTACATGGTCGACTGCGTACCTTTTGCATAATGAGTCAGCGAGTTATTTTTGCAGGCAAGGTTAAGCCGTTTAAGGTGGAGCCGTAGCGAAAGCGAGTCTGAATAGGGCGTTAGTCTGCAGGAATAGACCCGAAACCCAGTGATCTAATCATGGCCAGGCTGAAGCGAGGGTAACACCTCGTGGAGGGCCGAACTAGTTGGTGTTGAAAAACCTTTGGATGAGCTGTGATTAGGGGTGAAAGGCCAATCAAACTGGGTGATAGCTGGTTCTCCCCGAAATATATTTAGGTATAGCTTCAGGTAAATTGTATCACGGAGGTAGAGCACTGAATGGGCTAGGGGTCCTTACCGGATTACCAAACCCAAATAAACTCCGAATGCCGTTGATATGTACCCTGGAAGGCAGACGTAGGGTGATAAGGTCATACGTCGAGAGGGAAAGAGCCCAGACCGCCGACTAAGGTCCCTAAATGCATGCTAAGTGGAAAACGTTGTAGGGTTACTGTGACAACTAGGAGGTTGGCTTAGAAGCAGCAATCCTTTAAAGAAAGCGTAATAGCTCACTAGTCTAGTGACCCCGCGCGGAAGATATAACGGGGCTAAGCATGTTACCGAAGTCGCGGATTAAAGTATTTTATATTTTAGTGGTAGGGGAGCGTTCTAGTGTAGGCTGAAGGTTGACCGTGAGGACAGCTGGACGAACTAGAAGTGATCATGCTGACATAAGTAGCGTTGAACTCGAGTGAAAAACTCGGGCGCCGTAAACTCAAGGGTTCCTGGGCAAGGATAATCCTCCCAGGGTTAGTCGAGACCTAAGACGAGGCCATATGGCGTAGTCGATGGATATGCGGTTAATATTCCGCAACCATTACATGATTGATATAGCAATGACAGAGTAGGTAGAGTCAGCCCCTTATTGGATTGGGGTGTAAGCAGGTAGGAGGTCAGATAGGTAAGTCCGTCTGGCAACTCTGAGATGTGAATGCGAGGGATTTATCCCGGAAGTGACTGGAGCCATGCTTTCAAGAAAAGTTGCGATATTTTAAGGTAATGCTCGTACCGTAAACCGACTCAGGTGAGTGGGATGAATAATCTAAGGCGATGAGGTGAATCTTGGTTAAGGAACTCGGCAACTTAACACCGTAACTTCGGGAAAAGGTGTGCCCCAAAAAGTGTATGGATTTACTCCTGAAGCTTCTTGGGGTCGCAGAGAGTTGGGAGTAGCGACTGTTTATCAAAAACACAGGCATGTGCAAAGTCACAAGACGAAGTATACATGCTGACGCCTGCCCGGTGCTGGAAGGTTAAGAGGATTTGTCAGCGCAAGCGAAGCAGAGAATCGAAGCCCCAGTAAACGGCGGCCGTAACTATAACGGTCCTAAGGTAGCGAAATTCCTTGTCGGGTAAGTTCCGACCTGCACGAATGGCGTAACGACTTCTCCGGTGTCTCAACCAAGGGCCTCGCGAAATTGAATTCTCGGTGAAAATGCCGGGTACCCGCAGAAAGACGGAAAGACCCCGTGAACCTTTACTATAGCTTGGCAGTGAATTTAGAGTTTTTATGTGTAGGATAGGTGGGAGCCTTTGAAGCCAGGTCGCCAGATCTGGTGGAGGCAACCTTGAAATACCACCCTTAAAAACTTTGACTTCTAACCTGCTCCTCTAATCGAGGAGAGGGACACTGTCTGGTGGGTAGTTTGACTGGGGCGGTCGCCTCCTAAAAAGTAACGGAGGCGCGCGATGGTCCCCTCAGCCTGATTGGAAACCAGGCGTCGAGTGCATTGGCATAAGGGGGCTTGACTGCGAGACATACAAGTCGAGCAGGTGCGAAAGCAGGCCAAAGTGATCCGGTGGTCCCGCGTGGAAGGGCCATCGCTCAACGGATAAAAGGTACTCCGGGGATAACAGGCTTATTCCATCCAAGAGTCCATATCGACGATGGAGTTTGGCACCTCGATGTCGGCTCATCACATCCTGGGGCTGGAGCAGGTCCCAAGGGTTTGGCTGTTCGCCAATTAAAGTGGTACGCGAGCTGGGTTCAGAACGTCGTGAGACAGTTTGGTCCTTATCTTCTGTGGGCGTAAGAAATTTGAGCAGACCTGTCCTTAGTACGAGAGGACCGGGATGGACGAACCTCTGGTGTTCCTGTTGTTCTGCCAAGAGCAATGCAGGGTAGCTATGTTTGGAATGGATAACCGCTGAAAGCATCTAAGCGGGAAGCCAACTGCAAGATAAGATTTCTCTGGGGGCTAGTCCCCCCTAAAGACTCCTCGGAGACTACGAGGTTGATAGGCATAAAGTGTTCTTGCAGTAATGCATTCAGCTTATATGTACTAATAGGTCGTGAGGCTTTTTTAAAAAAATATTTTTTTCTGTGTAGATTCTAATTACTTCGCTAAAAATCAATTAAAACAATTTTCAATATTTTAAACACTTTTTTGCTGGTGTTTATAGCAGAGATGTCACACCTGATCCCATTCCGAACTCAGAAGTTAAGCTCTCTAGCGGCGATGGTATTGCACGAGCAATCGTGTGAGAGAGTAGCTCGATGCCAGCTCTTTTTTCTAAGCCCGATTTAGTTTGCTAAGTCGGGCTTTTTTTTTGTCATGATGTCGACAAAATTGTCACTTTCTTCAGTCATATTCAATTAAAGTCACTCTTATTAGGCATTCTTATTGATGATAAAGCCATAGAGGTGGTTTTATGGGCCTGATGTCGATAGGTAAGTATTCAAATTTTATTATTCAAATATCTGTCGGGTTTTCTATTGGAGCGGTGATTGCTTGTTCACCGACTAAGTTCGAATCTGCGAATACAACTTCTGGTGGTTGTATTTCTTCTGGTGCAAGTACATGTGTAGTTATCAATAGTTATGAGCATCGCGAAGAACCCTTCAAAGTAGGGGCTGGTAAAGTTGACATTCTTTTTGTAGATGATAATTCGGCGTCGATGTCATTTGAACAGAAGGAAATGGCAGCACGGTTTGGTGCATTTGTTGAGAACTTGGATGCGCGCGAAATTGATTATCGAATTGCAGTGATTACGACTGATTTAGCAGCAACACAGTCTAAGCGGTTTATTACGTTTGCGAATGGAAAAAGCTTTCTTTCAAATTTAGATTCAAATCGGGTAGGAATGTTCAATCAGGCAATTGCAAGACCTGAAACTTTAGCATGTGAAAATTTTATTCGAGGAGCGATTAATAATTATGGTCCTCAGTGGAGATCTGATGATCGTTATCAAAGTGGATATTATATAAATTGTCCTAGCCCGGATGAGCAAGGTATTGCAACAGCAAGTCTTGTTCTGTCTGAGAATACGGAAAGCTTTGTTCGTGCAGATGCAAACTTAAGCATTATTGTAATTTCAGATGAAAATGAGCATGCGGGCCGAAGTACATCATTTATCGATATGATGAATACAACATATCCAACAAAGTATTGGGATTTTAATTCTATTATTGTTCGAGACAACAGCTGTAAGAATATTCAGAGTAATCAAATTAAAGATCAACAGAATGTAAGTGCTGTCGGTGCTGCCATTGGATCAGAGTACGCTGCAATTTCAGCATCTGCAGCTAAGGATATCGATAATAATCCACGTCCGCGTGGACAGTGGTTGAATATTTGCCAATCAAATTACACTCAACATTTTACAACAATTGCGACGAGTATTTCTGAAGCGGCGCGTTCGTATCCGTTGTCATGTCAGCCATCAGAGCCACCAACAGTTGAGCGAGTCAGTAATTCAAATCAGACTGTTCCATACACTTGGGATGGCAATCAAAGAATTGTTTTCCAGCGCGGTTCTGAGGGAATTCCAGTAAAAGTAAAGTATCGTTGCTACAAGGGCCCAGCATAATTATCGCGGACAGTTTCACAGGGTAATTGTAAATTACGCACTGGGTCTCAATTTGATACTAAAAAAAATCAAAAATTTTAGAAATAAATTCAGTTTTTAGATTGGCTCTACCGATATTTCATTTATGGGCATGGTAGATAGATATAAAAAAAGTGGTGGATTTGTTCAACTTCTTCAGGTTTTAGAGACCTGTGGACCAAAAAAGTATGATCAGTTCATGAATATTATTTCAGAAGAAGATCCTAATTGGGCGGCGGCGATCAAAGAAAAAATGCTAACGTTTGAGAAAATTTTAAACTGGAAGCCTGAAGTTCTTTTAGAAGTTCTGGCGAATGTAAATCCACTTGCATTTTGTACGGCCATCAAAGGTTTATCACCAGAAGCTCAGAATAATTTTCTATCAGGATTATCGCATCAAGAAAAACGAAAGCTAGAAAACCAAATAGAAGATTTAAAACCAACACCAGTAGAGATCTCATCGTGTGTGATGAAAGTGATTTCAGAGACGCGAACCCTGTTAACATCAGGTGTGTTGAAGGCCGCAAAAATTGATCAATCTCTTGTTATTCCAGAATCATTCGAAGAAAAACTTTCAGCAAAGGGCTCCGCAAGCGTTCTAGACTCAATGCTGAGCGACGATCTTTCATTGGCATCACAGCCTTCGGGTGGATCGCATCATTCAGCGCCATCAACTCATGGTGGCTTTGCAGCAGGAAGCAATGGCTCTGCTGAATTAGAGAAACTGCAAAAAAAACTCGTCTTGGTTACACGTGAGCTACAGACTATGAAACAAGAGAATTCAGTGCTTAAGGATAAGTTGGAGAAGATTAAGAAGATTGCTTAGCGGGTGGTGTCTGAATAACGGTAATCAAAAACAGAACTAGAAAAAGACCACTTATAAATTTAATAAGTTCGGTCATTTCTTAATGATGCAATGTGAATGATCAAGGAATTTTTTCTATGGAATCTGTTTCTTCGAAGAAGAACTCAATAGTTAATGTAATAATGACTACTGAAGTAGTACTATTTGACCCAGTTCAATGTAAAGGTTACCAGCAGTTTCAAATTGTAAATCTTTTTTTAGATACCTTGGTTAGAAAAGATCCAAAGTTTGGCATTATTAGTGGTGCAGCAAGTAAATGGGATATAAATGCATCACAAACTGAGTATACATTTTATTTAAATCAAAATCTAAAATTTCATAATGAAGATACTATAACTGCTAAGGATGTGAAATATTCATTCGATCGCCATCTTGAAGAGGGCTCTGTATCGGTTATTGGTACTTATTTAAAAAATGTACTATTGCAAATTGAAATTGTTTCAGATTTTTCAGTTAAATTTGTTCTTAAAGGTTCATATCCACCATTTTTAGATTTAATCAGTATGCCAGGATATGGAATAATTAGTTCTAAATCGACAAAAGATAAAATTATTGGATCAGGACCTTTTGTGAGGTCTGAATCGAAATCCGGCATGGTATGTCTTACTAAGCGGAAGAATTATCCATTTTCAACGACCAATATTGATAAATTCTGTATTAAGATTGAGCGAGATGTAGAAAAGACAATTGCTGCATTAAATGATTCAAGTATTCAATTAGCTATGGGTTCTCCATTAGAAGTGGCATTATCTGAAAAATTGAAAATGGAATTGGTGAGTCATCCTACCTTTAGTCTAGTTTCGACGCAGATATTTTTAAATCACAATTCTTCATTTTTAAAAGAGAAAAAAAATCGTCAAATAGTACGTAAAATTGCTTATTCGGCCAGAGACAACGATAAAATTCTTACGAAATTTGATAGTGCTCTTAATACTTATATCCCTAAGGGTATTATGCAGGAAAGTTATTATCAAGATGAGCCGTTCATAAATGTAAACGACAGCTTAAAAGAAAAAACTAAGTTAAAGATTGTATTTCCTTATGGAATTTTTTTAGAATCATCAGTTAAAAAAATTGTAAAACGATTTGAAATAGCTGGTTTTGAAGTTAGTTATCTAAATGTAAAGGGTAAAGATCTTTTGGCACCTATTCAAAGTGGAGAATTTGACTTAGTATTTGTTCCTTATCAAGGTGTAATCCCTGATCCGGATGGATATTTAGATTTATTAGCACCAGAGTCGTTATTAAAAAAGGCTTCAATACCCTCAGAAAAATATCTGAAAAAGATTTCCGATGCTAGATTTACGACAAATAGAAAAGATCGCCTAGATGAGTATTCAAATGTACTTAAAAAATTTGAAAAGGAGCTGTATATTATACCATTCAGTCAGAATAGCATCCCGATTGTATATAATAATAAGCTTAAGTTACCTAATTTAAATTATACTTTCCACTTAAATCTGCGTGAGCTAACTTTGAAATGAGTTCAATTAAGATTAATGAATATTTTAATAGAATTTCTAAAAGTATTTTGTTGGTTTTAATTGGTGGTAGTTGCATATATCTTTTAAGCAATTCATTTTTTTGAATAACTGGGCTTGATCGGTTAGAAATTTATTCACTAAAGCTTTAGAGTATATATATAATATCAAAGTGAATTTAAAAGAGCAGATGACATATATTATAACAGAAACAAAGGGGGCAGATTCATTTGACCCCTTAAATGCTGATAAGACACAAAATCTGTTTGTCATGAGAATGCTTTATGCAACACCTATTGAAGTGAATGCTTCAAATGAGTTATCAAGTAAAGTATTGTCTGAATTTTCTTATGATCCAAAAACTTATCAAATTACCATGATTTTGAATGAAAATTTGAATTATTTGGATGGGACCGCAATTACTGTAGATGATTTAGTATTTTCTATAGTACGAATGGCGGTAAATCGACCAAAGTTCCCAGTTATTAAGAATATCAAAGGCCTTCAAGAGTGGATGAAGCAGAGTAATCCACTATTAAATTATCCGCAGGGGATTCAAGTGAATGGTAATAAAGTTACCATCACTTTGAGTCAACCCAGCGCGAATCCACTATTTCGATTCTGCTTGGAACTTTTCTCAATAATTCCAAAATCTTGTGTTGATCTAAATTCTGGAAAATTAACATGTTCAATGCCACCAGCTAGTGGGAATTTTAGTATTTTAAAAAAAACTGAGTCAGAAATTGTATTTACTAAAAGAATTGATACAGTTTTTAGTGAGCCAATAAAATATGAAAAAATTGTCTTTCGATATCAGACTCTAGAGGATTCATGTAAAAATAAATTGAATGATGCTGAAGTAATTGCAGCAAATGAATTAGATTTTTTAAATTCTAAATGTGCTAACTTCATTAAGACAGAGAATATTTATTGGACGCCATCATCTCGTTTTGGAATTTTAAGATTTAATCCAAATGTAGAACCATTTCAGGATAATGTTGCTAGACAGTATTTTAGTGAACTTGTAAGAGTCGAGTTAAAGAATAGAGTTCCAAATCTGTTGGTAGAACGTGGATTATTTTCTAGTCTTCTTCCTGGCTATATCTCATCAGATCAATTTATGACAACAGTCGATTCAAAAGTTCAATTGCAGTTTAAAAATCGACATTTGACTATTCCGCGTAATCCTATTCCTGGATTTAAGTGTATTTATGAAGCAATAAAAAGTGTGGCAAGTGATTTGTCGATGAATATCATTTACAGCGATGAATCGAGTACTTCAAAAGTAACTGAATTATTTCTAAGTGGTAGAATAAGTATTGTAGTTGGTGCGTCTGGTTTTTGGGCACAAGATCCTGTTGGAGATATTTCAATGTGGTTTACTCCAAACTTGCATCCAACAATGACTTTTGCATGGAACGATAGCGAAATATATCGACAGATCAGTTCGTTAGAATCTGAGACTGATTTAAAAATTTTGAAAGAAAAATTACAGATTTTTAATAAGTATATTTCAATGAAATCTGTTTTGATTCCAATTGTACATTTTAGGAGATTGTATATTTCAAATAGTATTCGAAAATCTGATTTAATACCACAGGCTGTTACTTCGCCTGCACCGTGGCAGTTTTTAGTAGATATGGAAAAATAAATGAATTTAGAGCTTCAGGTACTACTTGGATTAAATTATAACTTTATATTTAATGATGGTCTCAATGATTCTAGTCCTCAGCACAAAGATTTTGACTTTAGCGATGAGCAAGTTATATTTCTTATATCTCAAATTGAAAGTACTTCGAATGTATTTCATATTTCTCTGAATGGCAGTGAAGTATTGTTTTATATTGATCAAATATCTGATTTGATCAAAGGTATTCGTCATAAAAAACAAAATATTCATTTTTCTATTACAACCAATGGTTTGGTTTTAGAACGTCATGCATCTAAGATTGAAAGCTTACATATTGATTCCTGTTTTATATCTTATGATGTGGAAGATTCAAAGGCGATGAGTTTTGAAAGTTTAGAAAAAACTATTCAATTGGCTAAAACTCTATTTAAGAGAGTAGAGCTCAATGTTACTTCTGACTTATTTCTAAGCATAAAGCGACTGAATGAAAGTAAAATTTTAAAAAGTATAAAAGTAAACTTTGAATCAAAAAAAATGTCTGATTTAGGACAGCCTGCAAGGATTTACAATGATTCGAATAAGTTTGGTAAGCTCTCTTGCCCAAATTTAAAACTTGATGGAGGTTTTGCTAGAATTACCTATATTCCATTCAAAGGTTTTTCTATATGTTCTGGCCCTGTCATTTTCGAAAAAATACTGAATGAGGAGAAAATATTTTTTAAAACTTTGAATGATTGCAAAACAAATATCTTTTATAAATTCATTCAAAAAATAACAAAGGTTGAGACAAATTTATCTGGGACGAATTCGTGTAGCAGTTGTCGATATATTTGTTCACAATTAAAAAATAATGATATTTCAAATTTTTTAAAAACCCCTTGGGAAAATGTTATCAATAATTACACATTAGCCGATCTTGAGCGTTACAATAATATTTTTTATCCAAAATTTGTCAAATTTGCGAATATCGGTGCAATTACAAATCCATGGCCAGATGCTGTAAAAGAAATAAATATATTGCAGAGTTACTCTGGGAATTTTCTTGATAGTAATAAAATCAAAGATTTTACAGAATTCACTGTAAGCAGTTTCTATGAGGTTCATCAGAATTACTATAGTAATTCTGATATCAAACGATTTATGGACGATCAAAGCGTATTTTTCAGTCTTCCATATAAATTCCTTTATCATACCGTTGATAATAAAATCGTTTCATATTTAATACTTTGTATGTGGGAGCAACATCCTTATTTTAATAAGAATGTTTGGCATATAGGATATTGGGGAATTGCAAATGAAGTTTTGGATAAAAAAATACGCACTAAAATTAAATCTGACTGGGCTAATTTATTGTATGAATTAAATAGTGCACATGAGATTACAGCGAACATCGATTTTTTTAATCACCCAGCAGATTCAATTTCTAAGCAGTTAAATTTTGATAATATTGGGCTTCGTTTGGACCCGCGCACATGAAAATTATCATGTATTTACTATGAGTTTATTCATTGGCTTTAATAAGCCAAAGTTTTGTTGATGCAGACTGTTTTGATTGATTTGATTTATACGGTTTTCGAGTCACTATCGTATAGGGTGCAACTGCAATTGGACCTATCAGGGCTTCCTTGAGCATGTTAAAATGAAGTTTATTTATGAGATTTGCTCGCTAAAAGATGCTTTGACTCAATGGGTCCTGATAAAACTTCAAAAATATCATTCCTAAGGTCAGATATTTTTTGCAGGACAGTTTTTTCTTGTTTCTCTTATTAAGACTGACTACGTTTGCCATCGTTGATGGGTTCTTTCTGACTGTCTCGATAAGTCTGGTAACCTATTGAAAACAAAAATGTTTGGACCTTTCAGCATCTAAACGTCAACTACTCCTGGGGCTAGATCGTCATTTGGATTTGATCGTTTACTTTAGATGATCTCAGACATTAGATTTTTTAAGTCTAATCTCGATTATCGTGCCTTGACCTAATTTTGATGATACAGCAATCATCCCGCCCCAAGTCTCAACTATACTTTTGGCGTGAAAGAATCCTAACCCAGATCCCGATTCTGGAAAATTTGTTTTCCCGGAAGAAAACCTCTGCATTCCAAGCATAGCAATAGTTTCTGAGTTCATTCCTTTGCCTTCATCCATTATACAAATACAAACTTCATTGGGATAATTTCGAATTCCCAAAGTAATAAAGCCACTATAGTTTTCCATTGCTTCGTAGGCATTATTTAAAAGGTTTGATAAAATTCTACTTAACATATTCGAATTTCCAGTAACGTATATTTCGTTTTCAATAGTACAGTCGAATTGAAGTTTGATGGACTTTGAGGTGCTCCAAAGCATTGATTTTTCTGTATAAATGTCAAAAGTTACACTTCTTACTTCGGTTGTTTCGGTGAGTGGAGGTTTGTAAGTTGGTATTTCAGATATTAGAGTTTTATTAGTTGAAAGTAGCTCGTTAGCAATCTCATTAATTCGCCTTGAAGATTGGGAAATAATTGATCTTGCTTCACTATTGGAATCAGTTATTTTTGTAATAGCAAGATTCAGCGCAGAAAGAGGAGATCTGACATCGTGACTTAACTGCAACGCCATCTGGAAATTTGCTTCTTGTGTAGAAAACTTATTAATTCTTTTATGCATTTCCGAAATCTGTACTAGTAATTTATTTGTTGAATCAATAATTTGCTGAACCTCTTCAATTGTTCGATCGTCATTAATTTGATTTAGCCCTAAGTTGCTTAGATTGCTTGAGTTCTGTATGGCTTCAGTTATGGCTATCATTGTCATATTAAATTCAGATCGAAATGCCATTGTGCCAGAGTCTAGGGCTGAAAGAATTTGTTTTCCAATTACTCTAGACATTGAAATTGATGCAGTTAGAATTACAATAAGCAGGGCAATAATTCTATCAATGAAGACATTTGATCTAACTGTGTAGTATCCATCTCCAATATTTGAGCGAACCTCAGTTTTTTTTGAAATGCCAAATATATGTTTTTGAAACTGTTCTGCAATTTTTTTATTATGTGGGTCAATTACTTGTATTGTGGACGGCAATAACTTGAAGCCGCTTCTTCCATTTAATGATAAATCGTCTAAGCGTGCTTGTAAATATACTATCGAGGACTCATATTCCAAACGATACAATAGATCCGATGTTATTCTTATATTACTATTTTGTAATTCATTTACAGAGTAGAAAAAAACAATAGAAAAGGCAGCTAATACAAATATAGTATAGAGCCACATTGAGTGCTTAAGGGGTTTTTCTATTTTACGAAACAACAGTTTGCTTAAATTCATAAAATTTTATTCAGTTCATTTCAAAATCTTTTAGTTTCAAAAATTGAATTCCAAAAGGATGGCTAGGTACTGATTTTACTTTTGGCGACCAAAGACTTGAAAATGTAGTTCCAAAAAATAATGGAAATACAGTCCTATGGCTAAGAATTTTTGTTTGAATATCACGATACATGTCAATACGGTTGGAGCCAACCACTCTTGTTAAACTCTTAATTTCTGCATCTAAATCGCTATTTTCCATAAATAAAAAATTACTTGCAATATCTGTTACATAATAACTTAAGTTTGCATATGCATCGGGATAATCTAACCCTTTTCCAGCTATAATTGCAGAAGATTTCTTTGCAAAAAGTGCAGCATAGAATTGATCTAACTCTAATGGCTCCAAATCAATTTCATGACCATCAGTGATTAATAAATTTGAAAGCATTTCTGCTATTACTTGATGGCTTTGATTGGACTTTGAATATGTTAGTTTAAATTTTTGAGGCATAGATTTTATTAGATTTAAATCAGACTTAATTGGCTTGTAGATACTGCCGGGAAGACTTTGGGGCACGAGGCCAAATGCAGGAATAAAATTATTTTCAGTAATAAACTTTTGAAAAATATTACTGTTAATTAAGTTAAATAAATTTTCTCTAAATATTCTTGGTAGCTTTGAAGGATTAAGAATTAAGAAATTTTCGTATGTCTGTCCTGTGACAATTTTTTTCCAATTATTAGTCATTAATTCTTCTTCAAATGACAAATTTTGATAAAATTCAGTTGTGTCGATCTCTCCAGATAAGGCTAATGACTTTAAATCTTTTATTTCAACTTTAGGTAAAAATACTGTTTTGGGTCCAGATTCATTGCCACGGTTCTGTGATTTTTCCAGTACTAATCTTTTGGAATCAAATTCAGAAACAAAATAACTCCCGCTAGTAATTTTGGCGCTTGGTAATTCATCATTAAATTTATTAATTTTAAGAATTGCTAAGTCAGGAAGTGCCAAATGTTTAAAGATAAAATCAGTTTCATATTTTAATTTAATAAGAATTGTTTTTGTATCCCGAACAGTAATAGCAAGCGAATCTTTGCCTTTGATTGCTAATTCATACCCCTCAATATAATTCATATCAGCAGATATAGATGCTTGTTTACTAAAGGGACGTTTTAAGCTATTCATGACATGATCAGCGGTAATTGTAGTGCCGTCGGAGAATAGTAAATTCTTAATTTTAATTTCAAGTATGTGTTTAGAGCTATCAAAGGTTGCACTTTCAGCAATATCATTTTCAATGTTCCCTGACGAATTGTATGTAAAAAGTGAGGAATGAATTTGTCCACATACAAACATTGAATATAAATCATCCATTCTGTGGGGATCTAAAGTGACTGTTAATGGAATTGGAATTGACAGCGAAGACTTGTCTAAATGCATAGTCTGCCTCCATATAATTAATGAAATTGCTAGAATACTAAAAATAAGAAGTGATTTTTTTTTAGTTGGCATACTTGATTTTTACTTTATCTCTAATGTTAAAATGTATAATTGCAAATAAAATAAGACTGATGGTTTTAAATAATACAAAAATTGTGAATAGGTTCATTGTGATTAGCCAACAGCAAACAATTTCACCAAGTCCAAAAATTACATTCAATTGCAGAGCCATGGACACACGAACCTTTACTGCCGCTTCCTGAGTCACTTTACTCATAACTTCTCGATGCAAAAGCAAGAGCAATTCTGTAGCGCCAAGAATAAATAACAAGATGAAAATGATTAACGAATTTATGAGAAAATAGCTACAAACAGACAATAACAAAACTGCTAAAGAAAAATAAAAGCTATTTATTTTGCGAAGCATGCTGTAGGAAATAATTAGTGAAAAAAATAATAAACAAACTCCAATAATTAAATTTAAAATTGAAAAGAAATCAGGCTTTTCAATGCTCAAGCTAACGTACAAGCACATCGAAGGTAGCCCTGATAGAATAAAAAGTCCAAGCAGAAACATTGAACCTGTTTTTGCCCCTGTTTCTTTAAATAAAAATCCAACTATGTTTGTTAGAGATGCTGGCTTAGTCGAAGGTTCTTCTTTGTGCGGAATTTTTTTAATTATTAACCAGAGGATAAAAACTAGTGAGGTAAGTGCATCAAAACTAAGAGCGACTACTAAAGATTGAAGAGGTGATAGCTGCATTAAATAATATGCAATCAGTGCTCCCACAATAATCGAACCTTGGGTCATTGCTAATTGACCAATTACTGATGTTTCTTTAGTAGAAAATCGAGAAAGTAGCTGGAAGCCATATATTGTAGCGATTCCGCCAATAAAATATCTAAATACGGCCCAAGCGGGAGCCCAAAAAATAATTATATCTTTTTCATAAAAGGTGAAGCCAATAGCTAAAACATTGGCTATAAATAAAGTAGTTTCAACAATCAGATTACTTTTCTTTGCGTTACTAGTTGGGTACTTTTCAGCGACCCTTGTTCCAATAAACCCTAGTATTTGTCGAATAAATGCCATTAAACCAAATGCAAGAAGTGTCTTTGACTCTGTTGTAATAAGTGGACCTAAGATAAGCCAGCTTACCCAAGCGCCAGACGCATTCATAAACATTATTAACCATATAGGCATGATACTTCCAGATTCTTTGAAATAGTTTCATTGAATCATATTTTACATTTTAAGCTTGTGCAAGAATGTAGCACAATGTAGAAATGAACCAGCCCAAATCCGGGCCTACGAGGGGGAATTTTACCATGAATGAAAATACAATTATTGAACTATCAGAAATTGAAGAAGTACAGTCTGCTCCAACTAGCTGGTAACTGTGTCCGTTGTCGCCGGTAGTAAAATAATTAGCGACAATCATAGATTTGGAAAAAAAGTTACTCGATTGCAAATGTTATGCGAGGGTCGAGCATATCTTCATAAACCACGCTCGACCCATCTTGAAAAATTATTTTTAGATCCAACTAGCCCAATTGCTAGTGAGCTTCATAGTTTATATCCATTGAACGGCGATTATTATTCTTGGAATGAGGGGAATAGTTATTGCTTGGAATTAGAAAATTCTGTCTTTGATTGCAAATCAGATTTTGAATCGCAGTTTGCATCTGTTTCATTAGGTAAGTTTGTGGCGCTATCATTAATTGTTGGTTTTACCGACCTCCATAGAGAGAACTGTTTTTTCATTCGTGATAATAAAATCCCATATTTTTACAGTATCGATCTAGAATCAATTTTTTATCCCCTAAACTCGCTATTTGATACTGGGATATTTTGTAAAAATCGATATGGAGATCAAGATATTTCAGGTTACCTAGCTAATACAGCATCGAATTTCAAATTTTCTGGATCTCATATACTGGATGGGTTTGTTCAGTTTTGGAGCGAATTATTGCCAATTCGTACTGAATTAATTAAAAAAATATATTCTGAAATGCTTGATAAGCCAATACGATTAATTTTTCAAGACACGATGATATATCGAAATGCATTAATAAATCCCAGTATGCTATTGAATTCAGATTTCACCAAAGAAGAACTGATACAGCTGATTGCAGGTGATATACCTTATTTTTTTTGTTTTCATCAAAATTCAACAGAGGTTCTTTATTACTCCAGTGAGAATACTATTAGCGTTGTTAGTGTGGAATCGCTTCGGCAAATGAAGTTTAAATCGCTGCTAACTGAAAAACAGATTACAGATGATTCAAAGCAGCTAAAACTTTTTCAAATTGGGGCTGCCCAGCTAGCAAAAAAATTTCTTAATTTAAATGGTCACATAAGAGGTAATTATTTTGATTTGTCTCTATCGGAGTCAAATATATTTCAGCTTAATACATCAGTATGTAAAATTTTATTTAGAACATAGAAACCAATGTCTAAGTTAATGCCGGACTCTCTGGAATGAATTGTCAATTTAGTCTTGTTTTTCAAAAAATATTTTATGAGTTGATCAAAGAGGCATTTACTTAAACTAAGTTGAGTTGCCACGACTGAAATGTTGAGAAAAAGTTAACAATAGCTGCGGCAATACTAGACCTAAGTGCCGACAAGAATTTGCTCAGTTTCGCCGACAAGAAATTGTAGGAGAACATTATGAGTAAGCTAGATCAACAAATTCGTTCTAAACGATTTAGGGTGAAATCCGAATCGAATTTATTTCTTACTGTAGATTTTAATTCTGGAGAGCAGTACAAGTTTAAAGTTTCAGACTGTTCGACTACCGGCATTCGTGGATTTTGTGATTTAAGTTTATCAACTTCAATGCTTCCTGAACAAGGTTCAATTACGGCGGCATCAAAGCTTTCTTGGGGGCAGTCAGAGTATGCATTGGGGCGTCTTGTTTTTCGTAGAGCATTCCCTACTGAAAGTGGATTAGATTTTGCTTTTTCAACTGTAGATATAAAAGTTCCGGTTGGCGGCGCGATATCAAAATTATTAGATATTCAGTTTGAGTCATTAGATGATGGAAAATCTGAGGAATTGAGTTCAGATAGATTCTCGCTCGCGCATTTTGTTGAAAGTGAGTACTCGAATATTGATTTATTTGATCGCATGCGAAAGTTTGATACATTTCGTGTTCAATGGGAACGTAGTAAAAAATATGGATACAAAACGGTGCGCGAAGCTTCGAAAGGCGAGCGTGTTAATCTTTCTAGAGTTCGAAAAAATAACAGAAAAGATTACATAGTTTTGGGTTCAAACGATTACCTTGGACTAGGGTCTCATCCAGATGTAGTAAGCGCTGCACATAAAGCGCTTGATCTTTATGGATTTGGGTCAACTGGGTCGCCAGTAACAACAGGGACAACTGATTTACATAACGAGCTTTGTGAAAAAATAGCAAAAATTCATAAGAAAGAAGCTGCGATTCTTTTTAACTCAGGGTATGCCGCTAACATTGGAATAATTTCAGCTGTGACTGCTGAAAATGATCTTATTGTAGCGGATGCTTTGTGCCATGCATCTATTCAAGACGCGATGCAAATGTCCAAAGCAACTTCGCGATTTTTTAAACATAATGACGTTGCTCATCTTGAGCAAATTCTTTTGAAAGAGCGAGAAAATTATAATGGATGTCTAGTTGTAACTGAAGGTGTTTTCTCGATGGATGGAGACACTGCTAATCTTGATGAAATTTACTATTTGGCTAGAAAGTATAACTGTAGAATTATGGTTGATCAGGCTCACTGCTTTGGTGTGATTGGTCCCAATGGGCTTGGTATTTGTGATAAATTTAACTTACTTCGAGAAACAGATATCATCATGGGTACTTTTTCAAAAATTGGTGGCGCCATTGGTGGATTTGCTACAGGATCTGTTGAATTTATTGAATGGTTGCGCGCATTTAGTCGAGCACAAGTATTCTCGGTTAGCTTGCCTCCATCCACAGTTGCTGCAGTGAGTGCAGCTTTAGATGTATTTACAAATAATAAAAGTATACTGCAGAATCTTCATTCAAATATTGATCATTTTGTAAAAAACCTCGAATCACTTGGATATAAGTTTCATCAAAAGCAAGAAAGTGCAGTAATTCCTGTTGTTGTTGGTGATGAAGTTAAGCTAGGCATAATGTATCAAAGCTTGCTCGATGATGGTGTTCTTTGTATTCCAATTGTGTATCCAGCCGTTAGTCGAAAAAATTGTAGATTTAGATTTACAATGATGGCTACGCATTCCAAATCTGATTTAGACTATGCAATTGCGTGTCTGGAAAAGGCGATGCTAAAGGCAAACTTTTCGTTTAATGAGCAAGTTAAGGATGAAAAGATAAAGGTAGCATAGGTGCAAGATTTTCTTGTTGCTGTATTAATTGGTTTTTCGTCTTTACTAGGGGTTGAAAAAATTCCTAAGGATACAGGAATATGGAAAACTGATGGTATTTGGAGTCCAGCGCCAGAAGGCTGGACATTTAAAGCAACAACAGAAAACATTCAAGATATTTGCTCTGAGAATCAGTCAATAGTGCTGCCGCAGGTAATTCATGGTATTCATCGAGTCTATGCCGATGACAGCTTAGTTTTTCAGTCTGGTGATAACTCATTTAGTTCGACATCTTCATTTTATGAGCGTGGAATCATTAGCTGTAGATACTTGTCTGCAGCTCGAAGCATTACTTGGGATGTGACAACATATTCAGAATATTTTGCTCGTCTTAAATCAATGCCAAAGACAGCCGCTAACAACAACATGTACTTTTTTTTTGATGTTATTATTAATATTGCCGCAGGCTCTTGTTTGTTGATTATGGCATTTTTTTCATTTTTGATTTTTAGGGGTAGAATTGAAAATCGCTACATCTGGAGTCTTGGATGTGGTGCATTGGCATTTGCAGTTTATTCTTTTCTTTCAAGTGGTAATTATCTTGGGGTTGGTATGTCGATGCTTTTAACTCATAAGATAGCGGATGTTGCTGTATGGATAGGTTCTTTTTGTTACGTGTATTTTTTTAGAAGTTTTAAAGTGTTGGGGCGAATTGAGTTTTTTTCTTTTTCATTAGCATTTGCTATTGGTGAAACATTAATTATTTTTGGTAAATCTGCAGATGTTGTTCAACTTGGCACAACAATCCCTATTCCATTTGCATTTATATGCCTCATTTCATTTATTACTCATTCTGTTTATCTTGGATTCAAGCTTGGATTTAACAAGAATAACGTATTGGGAATTATTTCTTTAACGTCTTTCGTGATTGCTGGATGTAACGATTTAATGCATATACTAGGTCTTGCTGATACATTTATGTTTATGCCTCTGGGAGCAGTTTTTGGAGTTTTCTTTTTAGCCGTAGCAGTGAATGAGGAAATCGAAAAAACATACCAGCAACGCGATGACCTTGTTGCAAACTTGCAAAGTAAGGTGTCTGAGCAGACTCGTCACTTGTCTGAAGCTTTGGATCAAGTTAAAAAGTCACAAGTGGATTTGGTTCAGTCTGCGCGGTTGGCTTCGTTGGGTACGCTTAGTGCGGGGATTGCTCATGAGATTAATAATGCGATAAATTATGTTAATGGTGCTGTTATTCCTCTTGAGCGAAAGGTTATGAAAGTTATTCCGGATGCTGATCGGCAAATAGTTGAAAAACTTTTTGGAGCTATTAAAGAGGGGACTAATCTTACTGTTGAGATTGTTCGTAGTCTTCGTAATTTTACGGGATTGAATCAAGCTAAAGTTAAAGATGTTAAAGTGTTGGATACGGTGAATTCTGTATTAACTATTCTTAAGAGTAAAATTAGTCATATTAAAGTAACTGTGGATATTGTGCCTGAGCTTTTTATTAATTGTTATCAGGTGGGATTGAATCAGATTTTTATGAACCTTATTTCAAATGCTGTTGATGTTTTGCCTTCGGACGGTGGTCAGATCAATATTTCAGGGCACATCCTGGCAGATGGGAATCTTGAAATTCGTGTTTCTGATAATGGATGCGGAATGACCGATGCCGTGAAGAATCGAATTTTTGATCCATTCTTTACCACTAAAGATGTTGGAAAAGGTACCGGCTTAGGACTGCATATCGTTCAGAAAGAAGTTGAGCGACACGCTGGTAAAATTTTTGTTGAATCTGCTGTGGGAAAGGGAACCACATTTAAAATTCAAATACCAATCAATTTAGAATCAAGCTCAATAGGGGAGGCCGCATGAGACCCCTTATAGTATATGTAGACGATGAACCAATGAACTTAACAGTACTCGAGGCTGCGCTTCCAAGTGAATGGGATATTCGAACTTTTGATAATCCTATGAAAGCCCTTGAGGTGTTGAGTGATATTAATCCTTGGATAGTTATTTCAGATCAGAAAATGCCTGGAATGAATGGCGTTTCATTTCTGGAAATAGTTAAAAAAACAAACCCTTACGCTATTCGTGTGCTCGTTACAGGATACTCTGACGAAGACCTGGTTGTGGACTCTGTTCGAAAAGCTCAAATTTCAGATTACATTCGAAAGCCATGGGATGTTGACGATCTTGAACATCGAGTTCGAAAATTAGTCGATACGTATTTGCTTGAAAGTGAAAATCGAGAAAAATCGTCACAGCTTGAGAAGAAAAATATAGAGCTGAATGCGGCATTGAAGGTGGTCGAGGAAGCTAAAATTCGCGAAGAAAAATTTCGTAAAGAATTAGAGTGCTGGGCTCCGCCCTTTATTTTTGACGCCTTGGATTCGACAGCGAAAAATTTCCCCTGCAAGAAAGATCTTGCGGTTATAACTTATGACATCATTAAGAGCTCAGAGCTTCATGATAAATCTTTTAATGGAATTTCGATTCGATCTTTAATTTTGCGTGGCTTCACGGAAATTCTTTTAAAAGCCGGGGCTTGGCGCGAATCGCATTCCGGAGACTCAGCATTTGGACATATAGGACTTTTTAAAGAAGTTCCGAACTCGTGTGATATTCTTATGGCCGCAGCCTCTGAGTTTCGCGTATTTTTGAGAAACCTAAGTCTTCAGGCGAATATCCAGTTTGAATGTGGTATCGGGTTGCACTATGCCAAGGATTGCTTGATTGATATTCATGAAGTGAATATTGATTATTTTGGAAAGAAATTTACTCAAAAGTCATTCGATGCAACAAGTTCAGGTATCGATCTGGTTCATCGAATTGAAAAACTGGCTCATGATTTTCAAGGTTCGAATGTCATATTGACCAGAGAGTTTTATGATCGAATTACGGTTGGTAAAAATAATCTTGAAAACTTGGGTCATTTCCAATTCAAGGGGCAGGCTAGCGAGGTAGAGGTCTTTGCTCGGCTAAGCGAATTGGCCGTAGAGTCGCGGAAAAAAGCAGCATAAAACCTAAAAAACAAACCCCACGAGCTGATAGCCCATTTCAGCCCCCATTAAAGCCTCTTTCCCTTTGACATTTTTCAACCGAGTTTATATCTTCTTCATTTCGTCGGGGCGTAGCGCAGTCTGGTAGCGCATCTGGTTTGGGACCAGAGGGTCGTAGGTTCGAATCCTATCGCCCCGACCAATTTATTCGGTTCTTCTCCAAAGGTAGGGGCAGTCAGTGTTTCTGCTAGCCGCAATAGGCTTTTACTCTTAGACGATAATTATTGAAATTATGCATTCCGTAAGCTCTGTTCTGTATCTCATCCATTCGTCGATG